>Ga0209052_1000780_pt1 | contig 10738 bp, 7 predicted proteins | sample WorMetHEROISLAND_2_FD_187409 | JGI IMG/M metagenome (GOLD analysis project Ga0209052, IMG submission 187409) | Marine gutless worms symbiont microbial communities from Max Planck institute for Marine Microbiology, Germany - Olavius sp. 4 HERON... | ecosystem: Host-associated > Annelida >...
CCACTGCAGAGATGGCCGGCGGTGGAGGCGTGCGTCGTCATGAGTATACGTCGCTGACTAATCGTCGAGACGTGCGCGTATTTCCTGCAGGTCTTGCAGTAGAGTGTGCAAACAGCGACGTCTTGCCTGGCCGTCCTCACGCTGGCAGCCCAGACCGTACGCGGGACCGAACACTTCGGCACAGTATTCACAGACTGCGCCGACTGCTGGCACCGTCGCCTTCGCCACAGACAGCTCGCCTCGCCTACACACGTAACAACAGCACCGTTCAGAGTCATCGCCGCCATGGTGAACGCAGTGATAATGTTTTCATCGGATTGTCTGTCTGTCTGTCTGTGCGCAGCGGACGTTAATGCATAGCTCCCAAGCAGTTGAAGCTACAGACTTCAAGTTTGACGTGCGTGTTCCCAGGGGGCAGGGACAGTCTGCACATGAACCCTTAATATGTTCGAAAAGGGTCACAGAAAGCCAGGGTCACGCGGCTCCTTAAATTTTGGCGGTTAACTGTCAATAGCTCGAAAAACGTTAAAGCTACAGACAGTCGCGGACTGGGTGTAAATTTCTTACCGGCCAAGGGGTTCAAGAGGGGGCCGCCCCATTGTGTAGAAACGACTTTTTCTTATCGCTATTGTAGGTTAAAACCATCCTTTATTTAAACGAAATAAGAAATCAAATCCACATAATCCAAATAGACTGACGCTACATAAAACAAATCGCCAACTCCACACATTTAACGTCATCGTCACGACTGTTGCATGCCAGCGAAGTGTTAACATTTCGCAGTTGGTTGGCGCAGACTCAGAGGATGGTGTCCGGGTCAATGGCCTAGGCATCCAGGGTGTACGTGCAACGGATGCAGGTGCACCCCAAGGTGAGTAGCCACGTTTTTCAACAGCTTGAAAATTGCGTCTATTTGCCGCAATGAAACTACATTTGCAGCCACCAACGCGTTTTCTGGGCTCTTAGAGCGTCCAAAATGCATTTGCGGTCCGGCTCCGCCCAAACCTCGCTGGTGGAGCTCACAACGCTCCGCAAGAGTGGTTAAGAGGGGACTCGCTGCCCCTACCCAAGAACCCCTCCCCCGCTCTCGGACTTCGGCCTCGAATTTAGGCGATTCGGCCTCAGGAGTGCACCCCGCACAGACAAAATGCTGGACATACGCCGCTGGTCGCAGTATGGTGTACGCGGCTGACCCGCCAATGATACCGCCATTAGCATTGTGACATTATCGGCAACGTGACCGGAAATGACGTGCTGTCACGTGATTCGCAGCCTGCAGCTGGTTCCTCGCGCGTCTTAAAAGCAGTAAATTAAGCCGAAGCTTGCTGTCGGTTTTTACAGGGCGTCAGCAGAGCTATGGCGAAGACGTCTGTCTGTCTGTCTGTCCGTCTGTCCGTCCGTCATACGCTCACACTGAGTCAATACGACGCCAGCTAAGATCACGAAATTTTCAAAAGTGTTAACAATTCTGCGAAAGACTGTGCTACCAGGATCTACGGTGGTACACAGCGGCGGCCACCGCCCTCAAAACTCACTCACTTCGGCATGCCCGCGAAACTCACGTGCTACGGGCCTCGACATATTTTACGCCACTCGACATTTTGTGACGTCGCTGACGCCTTGTTTTCTAAGCGCTAGCTCAGCTTCTTGTTTCAGTCTCCTATGCGCGAAGGTGGACTATACTTGGCCTAACAGTGTAAGTGTATGTAGCAATCGACAGTTGTCGCAAACTGACGAAGTGAGTCCGAAGCGTTCTGTCTCGTCTCTATTGGCGCTTTCTCGCGTCGCGTCGCAGTTGCAGCATTATTCTAATAACCTCTGGCAGTAGATATTATAGGCTAATGAGTGGTTTGGCTGGCGGTTTACTGGTGACGTGCTGGTGTCGATCAACGTAGTTACCATACGCCGTGCCCGGTGAGTACTTGGATGGGTGACTCTCTGCGTGTGGGAGGGTAAACCGTCCTTCACAATGCAACCGTTCATCCGGTCGACTCAGCCTTCTACCCTCTACGGGACGGTAAAATGAATATCAGCTTTCGGGTTCAGTAGCAATAAACGGCACTTAACGGTACTATTGGCCTAGCTGCTTATATGACTCGAGCTGATTAGCTTGGTCACTCCAGTTATGCATTCATCAAATGAACCGGGTGAACTCTTGCGATGGCAGTGCCATGATGCCAGCACCATAAACATCGCCGTTGTTTATTACTAAGTACTGTAATGAACAGGACCCTCGAAACTGGACACCATCCTACAGCGTGGTTTCATCCAACGTAACGCACGCAGCGTACGCAACGAACGCAACTTACGCAGCCGACACAACGCCCAAAACACAAGGACGGAAGTGTTCGTTGCGTTCGTTGCGTTGCGTACGTCGCGTGCGTTGCGTTGGATGGAAACCATGCTTAAGACCCAATGCAGAGCCGAATGGTGGACGAAGGTGTTGCGGGGCATTGACGCACGGGGGCGCCTTCTTCTACTTTTCCGGGGAGCGACGCACCCCGAGACCCCACTAGTTTACTGAAAGTTTATGCAAAAAGCGCACAATTTGCAAGAGGAAAGCGTACTATTTGTTCTTGGTCTCTGTGCCTGCGAGTGTTTGTCATCATATTTTACAATTGGTTTTATGGCTGGGAAACTTAAAACAAAGTTTACAACAGTTTTAATGTTATCGTAAATTTGTTGCATTTTGTGCATAGGCGTATTACAGTTTGAAAAGAAAGCGCGAAACATGAAAACATCCAAGCAAGATTTTACCTCACGCCACGCGTTCCCACTTCTTTGTTAGAACTAGACTTTGTGAACAGGAATCGCGACATTAGAAGAAACAGGGGTACAAAAGGGAGTTTTCGGCGCCTAAGTGGTCATGGTGATTAAGTGCGCTAGATTAAGCTAAGCTTTAAGCTAAGCTTTAGAGCGCACTATAATATAACCTAACTTTACTTTTACTCTACTTTCTAAAGATAGGCGCCGATAATAAGATCGATGCCTGACGAACGAAGCGACTCGCGAGTAAATCCTATACACTCGTCGTCTCCCGCGTAATCTGCGTGACCGTGACGAGATCTTAGAGCGCACTGTGCGGGCTTTCCGCGTTCGTCCTTGGAGAGCCGAGATCACTGCAGTCGACAGTCTCGCGTGATAATCACGTGTTCCGATCAACATCAAGTGAAGCGAGAGAAAATTTCCAGCTTGGGAATTCACTTTCATGTCGGTCGCATCAGTTTCAATGCTGCAGTTCCATGCTACACGGCGTTGTCGTGGAACAAATTTCAATGTACCTTGTGTCCTTGTTCACGCCGACCGTATTTGTGATTTGACAAAGAGGGCACGGTGAGCGCGTGGAGCGTGAGCCTATATACCGGGGGTTCAAGAGCAGAGCTCCTAGTCTAGTCAGGAGGTCAAGGGGACGAAGCCCCCTGAAGCCAAAACACTTTCAGCTTTTAAACGTTCAATGAAAGCGGCAAATTTGCCCACTTTTCTAAGATTTAGAAAAGCAGAAAACCACACACATTGGTGTCGTCTCGCCAAGGAAACATCGCACAATGCATCACATTAAATACGCCACAAGCTGTTCACCACAGCGTCGACAATCTCAACTCGTCGTCATTCGCGGTCCGCTGATCTCAGCGACTTGGTCACACCGAGGACGAGAACTGTGGGCTTCGGTCCTCGAAGCTTCTCAGCTGCTGGCTGGTCCATGAGCGTGGAGCTCAAGAACACGGTACTGACAGCTGGACAGTTCACTAGCGACCGGCTAAAAACGGAGATGTTTCTACGCAGCTACTATACGCATCAGCGCAGCCTTCAGCCCTTCACTGTATTATTTATTAGACTGCGTGAAATACAAATGCTGTTACTGAACTGAACTGAACTGAAACGTCAGCTTCTTCTGCTTCTGAAGGTGACAGCGAAACAAGCCCTTCGTGTTATGTCAATCCATAATTTTCCAATTTCCAACTTAATCGCGAGTCGAGTTCGCGAGTAGAGTGTCGAGCACCGGTAACTCGAAACTGGACTCCTAAGCATAACGCTAACCTGGCCTAACCCCATTCCGAACCCTATGTAGGCTATTAACGTCAAACCTAACCCTAACCTTAGCTCTAACCGCAAAATAAGTCGATGAAATTTTGGCTAAAAATCAACGAGTTGAGCTTTGAGTTTCGAGTGCCGGTGACTTGACGTCGAGTTACCGTCGACAGTCGAGATCGAGTCACCGGTAGTCGAACATCGCTTGCATTATGATGTGGTTCGTGTAACATTACTGCATGGAGAGGATCGTCGTGAATGTTCGCCAATGCTGTGAAGTTTCCCGTTTGGTCAAGAAAGAAGCGTAAAGCGCGTCGGCAATGCAGATTCCAGCAATTCTGGTAAAAAGAACTAAGGTTTGATACCAGCCTCAATTGTCAAGTTCAGTTACGTTCAGACTGTGTTTCTTTATCCCAGGCAACACAGTGGCATGTTTACACTGCTGTGGAAAACAGAAGTTAGGCGTACTGTACGCCGGGCCAGGTCAGCATTTGGACCATCTCGGTATGTAACCAGCCATCCGGTCGACTCAGCCTTCTACCCTCTGTGAGACGGTAAAATGAAATGAGTATCGGCGTTCAAGCTGAGATAGGCATTGTGTTGGTGAACGTACAGTGAAGCCTATATACTATAACTGCTGCATATTGCGGTTCAAGCTTGTGGATGAGATGATTATTACATACGGTGAAATCAACTGGCCGAACTGTTTTAGAAACAGCGTAGGAGTAGGATCAAGGTACCGCCTAGCTGTTATCAGGTTCCGGACTTGAGACACAGTGGCCAACCAATCAGAAGCGGTGTCTTTGATGCCTGGACGTTGACCAGTAGCAGCTTCAGTATCCAGTTGCACAGCCGCCATATTGTCTAATCCCAAACTCCACTTGATCGCCGACTTGTTGCACAACAAGACGTATAATACAGCAAATCCGCAAAACACGCCCGCTGGCCTACATGTAGTGGGGCTCGGGCTTGAGACGTGGTTGACGTCACTGATCACCTGATCGGTATGACGTCATCAGTGACGTCATCGGCGATGTCGTTAAGCGGGGTTTTCAATTTCCATCCAACGCAACACACGCAAACTACGCAACGAACGCAACGACCGCTTCTATCCTTGCGTTTTGGCCGTTGCGTCAGATGCGTCCGTTGCGTTTGTTGCGTACCTTTCTTGCGTTCACTGCGTTCACTGCGTACGTTGCGTGCGTCGCGTTGTGTGGAAACCAGGCTTTGCTGTTAAACGACGTGCGTGCCGTCGCTGGACGTTTCATCGGCGTGTGAAATTATGCTGCTAGATTGCGTTTCAGCGTCGGCGCAGCCACAGCCTACAGCTGGCAATCTTTTGTCTCTGACCGGAAGCAGTGCATTGCCGACAGCGCTCAACGGTCTTCCTCAGTTGTCATAACTGCTCTGCGCATGCGTAGCGTGCCACCCGGCTGTCTGTTCGGTCCATTACCGTTCGCAATCTACTACACACGTTTTATGAGCTCTTAATGCTTCCAAAATGCCGTGAGTATAAAAAGTGGGACAGACGGAGAGAGAGAGAGAGAGAGAGAGAGAGAGAGACGAGAGACAGTTTGTTCTCCAGAACCACACACAGAGTAACAGAACAATAGTCGATAACAGGAAGCTGGCCAGAAGGGTACACACTCATCAATGCTGGCCACCCATTGTTACACACAAAATAACAACAATATTATATAATCAAAAAATAAAGAAAGAAAGTTCAGTGAACTCACACAAATAGTAAAATGTCTAGCATTCACAATGACACGATAACATCAACAGTTAGAAGCCAATCGGTTCAGTGTTTGGAAGTAAAGAGAGCTCAGCGAAAGTCTGCAGATCGACGCATGACAGCACAGACTTGGTGCCGGCGGGTATGACGTGCGTCAAGGATCGGACTGAACACACACCGCCCAAGTCATCTGTGATTAGAGATCCGTCGAGATTGACGGCTCAATCCACGAACACGATAACGCACAGGACAGTAAACTATGAACTGTATATGACCCTACCTAGAGTATAACAGATGCCACATAGGCGCCGGAGCCTGTCTCTCAAGCGTGGGTCGATCCGTCTTGTCTGTACAGTAAAACCTAAAAACCTTTAAAAACCTTTTTAAAAGCTTAAAAAACGAAAAACCTAAAAAAAATTTTTAAAAGCTTAGTTTTTTTCCATCTCTGGAAAAATTATACGAACGATGAAGCTATAACGTATAATATACTAAAATGTCACTAGTTTTAGTTTACTTTTTTCGACAAGCAAAAGTCAAAGTAAATATCAAATTATTCTGAAAAGTAAAAGTCAAATAATTTTTCATCAAGCAAAAGTAAAATAAAGTCTGAAAGCTATCTGATTTGTCGAAGACAAATATCACAGCTATTTATCCGGCGCAAAACGCCGGAAATTTTTGTTTACAGTGTCCCTCACTTTTACCTTGTGCCCCTGATAGGTTTGCATGTGCTTCTTAGTTCGCAGCACTAGTTGGATGTAAATTTAACTTTGCTACTTCGTAGCTTTCGGTATTTTGGTAAATTTAGTTTATCTTCGTGCATAAGTACTACAAAACTGCAAAACGTTTGATTAAAAAGACAATTTTGACAATTTCGTCACACGGCCTACTTGTAAAATTGTTCCGAAATACCACATCACTATACAGCTTCTGTTTTGCCCACTGTCTGGTGTGCTTACCTCGTACCATCGGAGTCAATGACGGACTGTAAAATACGTGACCTTGAATGACCCTGATATGGCATTTTAAATTGAAGTCTGCTTTTCCGTCGGCTAGACTAATTTTGTTGTCTCTGATTTGGAGACAACTACAGTGTATGTGAAAACGAATAAAAATATTTAAAAATTATTCGCCGGGACTCTAGTTTCCGGTAACGTAAGGCCCATGTAAGGATTATATGGACATGCGATTACGCGCCGGGTTCTCCGCGGCGCAGAGCCACAAGCGTCTGGAACCAGATTCCTCCTCGCATCAGGAACCTTCATTCTGCTCTAGCTTTTCACAAAGCTCTAAGGACTTATTTGTTTCCGGAAATCACCTAGACACTGTAAATATCGGTCTCTATATCGGTCTCACTGCCGTAGATAGGACACTACAACATTTATGATTATTATTATGATTATGATTTAACCCTGTTCTGTAAAAATTGGGGCTATAATGTACAAAAACTTACCATGAGTTCAGCGTTACAACTGAACGCAGTTTTGCTGCTATCACCTGATATGAGATACGGCATGGGGCGAACCAAGTCAGCTTTTAAATGTCGCAACACGCCGTAAAAGAAGTCATCGCAGGCCAGAAAATGTCGCGCTGTTGTCCGACATTTTCTGGCCTGTGGGACCCAGTGCTGCGTGGTCGCTCGCTGTTCAGCGGCGTCGACGGCTAAAAAGTAGACGTGGCACGAAGTTGCAATTTTCCGACAGACGGCTGCAAATTTCCTACAGAGACAACTATGGGTGCTCAAAATTTCAAATTTCAATTTTGACCCTAATTTTTTCAATTTCGGGGTTTTCGGTCCCGAATTTTGCATTTTGGAGGAAAAAATTTCCAACAAGAAAAAATTTCCCATAATTTTCATACAGCCAAAAATTTAGGGGGCCTGACCCTCCCCCCCCCTGCCACGACGCCACTGCCCTTGTCTGGCCGAACATGCTGAACATGCCTAAATCCGCCTCTGCTGCCGAGGAAGCGTAAAACGATTGTGGGCTGTCGACAACGGCGACTTTTAGTGTCTCACGTCGCGATATCCTTAGAACCTTTAGAAATTAGGCCAAAGTTACCGTATAAGCTTACGACAGACATATTCATCATTGACTCTAGTTTGTGTCGGTATACTGTTTGTCGTCATCATCGTCGTCGTCATTTATTGCATGAATAATAAATATCAGCAACAACAGTAACACAACAGAAAATAGCAAATGCAACAGGAACGAATCAAAAGCTAAAAATAGCTTATACGGGGACTAAAACCCTAACCAGGTATAAATTAACACAAATAGTTGAGAATAGCCAATAATATGGTAGCTTACGTACCAATTGCAGTCTCATTCAATCATGCTAATTGGACACAATAGTACAATTAAGACAACAAATACATAAGAAAAGTAGAGCAAAAAAACAATGACCCAGATTGACAGAATAAACAAATATAGCAAACCAGTGATTACTTTAATAACAGATCAAATATGACAACTAAGCTATTTAATGGATATGAATTATGAATTATAATAAAATAGCAAATGCGTTTTTAATGAGGAATTGAATGTTTTGAAGGTTGGTAAGGTTCGTATAGAGACTGGCAAGGAGTTTCAGTGTTTTGGTGCTCGGACCCGGAGACTGTTCGTTCTACAAGATTTGTGAGCATTTTATAGAAATTATGCGATTAATTGGCGGGGTTCTTTTGCAATAAATGTTCTGTTGCAATGGATGTTTACCACAATGTAGCCAGTAAAAGAATGCAGAAAATCGGTTAACATTTGATGAAGTTGTGAGCGTACGAAAGTTAGAGGATTACTTTTTATCCACACACGACCAGGTGACTTGATAATTATCTGCTGAGCTGGCGATGCTCGCGCAGTGCGGCGGAGCAGACCGAACTGGCGACAACTCGCTAATGACTCGAGCCAGATCATCGCCGACGACGCAAACGATGTAATATTAGTTCGATAAACCGACAACTGCAGGCAGTCTCGTTATTCCTCGACCAGTAGCGTCATGACAGGGGGGATGAGGGGCAATTGCCCCCACCGAATTTTAGCTGTTCGGAAAATTTTCTTCTCGTAGGAAACTTTTCCTTCAAAAATACAAAATTTGCGGCTGGAAATGCCCCATTTCGGGGGAATTTTAGAGGTAACAAAAACTGAAATTTTGAACATCCGGATCTCCTGATTCTCCTCTGTCGGAAATATGCAGCTGTCTCTCTGAAAATTATTGCAAGTTCTCCTCCCCCCAACCTTTTTAGCCCACGTACGACGCCTGTCGGCAACCAGTGCACTAAGCTCATACGTAGGCCCTATTACACTCCTACGTCCACTGCCCGAGGCTGTCAGCCTATCGCTAGTCCTACGGTCCGTCCGTCCGTCCGTCTGTCAGCTGGTTTGATAGAATTTCGTCATCAGCGCGGTGCGTCGGTGGACATAACGAATGGCGAGCGCACTGGCTGACAATAATGGTCGTTCGGCTGAAATGAGTGATAGACGGGAGTGCCAGCTAGCACTGGTGATGGCGATGACGTCAGCTGCAGACCACACACATTGCGTCCAGCAGAGTTTTGCGTAAGCTCCAAATTCCACTGCCAAGACTTGTTGTAGACTTGCTGGACGGGACAAAACGTTGTGCAGCAAGCTGGCATTCCACTTCATACGAACTTGTATAACTTGTTCTCCTATTTGCTGTGTACAGTGTGAGTCATAAATTTCCCCCCCTTACGTGTTCTGAAATTTGTTTTTTTTTCAGACTGGTAATTTTTATGTGGTATTTTACACGGATATTCTGCGTTCAAACCTATACGCAAACTTTAAAGTTTTATCCAATTATTCCTAACTTTGACAAAGCTATTAATATATTAATATATTAAAATATATCCTGAAAATTTTCGGTCTATACATAAACTTCGCTCTGTCGTACATTTGTTGAGCAGCGTGTTGTACGGCATCTTCTACTACAAATCCCGGACAAGTCGAAGTCAGCGGAGTTTGGGCGTTATGCCGATCAACTCTCTATCTCGTCAGAGCTCAACACCGGTTCACAGTAATTAGTTTTGCATATGTCAGCGATGAAGACAATACGTGCTCGTTAGATGTGACAGAAAATACAGCAGCAGCTGCAGCAGCATCTGATGACGATGCATGGAGAGTTGTCTGTCTGTCACATTGGCCGGCCAGCGCGCGTCGACTAGGTCTTCGTCGCCAAAGTAAATAAGTAAATAACAACAACCAAAAAAACTGTCTGGCGATGGGATTAACATTAATCGAAAGGATAGATTTGCCCAGGACAGAAAAAGATGTTGGAAATTAGCAGTACAGAAGTTGGGCTGGCAGTGCAAGTCGACTACGTCTTCGTCACCAAGGCATTAAATTAGATAGTAAGTAAGTAAGTAATTATTTGATTGATTGATTGATTGATTGATTGATTGATTGATTGATTGATTGATTGATTGATTGATTGATTGATTGTATTTATTTATTTATTGAATGAGTGACTGAGTGAGTGAGTGAGTGAGTGAGTAAGAAGTAAGTAAGATGTGACAGAAGAACAATCGGCAATCATTGCCAATCATCGGATACTTGCAAAAAGCGTCAACTGCGTTATGCAGTTGCTTCGCACAACAGCAATATGAGAATTTTTTATAGAAAAATTCCTAGTTACAAACTTGCAGAACAATTATTGTTGGCGCATCTGCAGCAGTTGTAACAAGAAACTCAGCTACCGCTTAGAGAACAGCAAGGCCGGATTAACCTTCTAGGGGGCCCCATGCCATGCGACAACGGGGGCCCTTCCGCAAGTACAGCCCTGCTAGCTTTTTGAATACAGCTTTAACGCCAGCTGTGCCAATATATGCAGCATAAATGGTCGTGCTATTGGCTGGTCTAGTGAAATTAAGTATCTAGGTATTTTTATTGTTTCAGCAGGAGTGTTTTGTTGTTCATTTTGTAAAGCAAAGCAATCAAACCTTTAGAAGTAGGACTTCTTAGAACC
>Ga0209052_1000782_pt1 | contig 10736 bp, 6 predicted proteins | sample WorMetHEROISLAND_2_FD_187409 | JGI IMG/M metagenome (GOLD analysis project Ga0209052, IMG submission 187409) | Marine gutless worms symbiont microbial communities from Max Planck institute for Marine Microbiology, Germany - Olavius sp. 4 HERON... | ecosystem: Host-associated > Annelida >...
ACACAAAAAGCTCAAGAGGCAAAGGATGATTTAACACAGGAAGGAACAGCAAGAAGGTGACAATTAGTGGATCATAAACATCTAGATGGTTCATAACTGTCTATTAAATCTGCTAAATAACACGGCTGTCCTGTGTGAAGTGCCTTATATGTCAAGACTGAAAGCTTATAGATAAAACGCTGTCTGATTGGCAGCCAGTGTAGATCTCGGCGAAGGTTGGTGGCACTGACTGACCACGGTGCCTGCGCAGTGACTCGTGCCTGAACGTTCTGCACTTGCTGGAGTTTGTCTAGATTAGTCCGCGAAATCCCATACAGTACACAGTTACAATAGTCTAACTTACTGCCTACAATTGACACGGCGAAAGTCTTTGATGCTTCAAGTGTCAGCAGCGGTCTGATATGCATTCGCTGGCACTCATAGACGTGAACGCTATTACCGGCACTGTGGTTGTATGGCATACAGGGCCACGTGTAGTTACTGAATGGCACGTTATGTTGAAACTGTTTGTTGTTGTGAGTTACGTCGATTTGCTAGTGAAATTGCTGCTCTACACCAGTTGAGTTGCTTGCGTTTTAAGTTAACATAAGTTAAGATATTATTGATAAGCAACGTCGAATATCAGTGGCTTGGCCTCGAAGATCACTGCTCTTGGCCTTGAAAATGCTGGGCTCAAACCCATCCCTGTTTTAGCAGGAGCTAGTAAGTAGTGAAGTGTGTGCTTATCAGATCGAATTTTCCGAGTAAATTATGCGAATGTGATGAGTGTTGTGTGTGCCTGGTGGCAGCAAGGTGCTGGTGAATTATACGGTGAAGACAGTGTTTGAGCCTCTGCTGGCTCGCGTGGCTGGTGATGGTCAGTCGTCAGATGATGATGCAGTACATCATGTCCAGGTAGAACTGCTGCTGCTGCTGCCGCTTGTGATGCTGTTGAAAGTGTTGCTTGCATTTCTAGTTATGTGGAGATGTTCATTAATTCACTTTGTATATCTGTACTCGGCATGTGGCTTGATGGTGTAATGGTTAGCTGTCGGAATCACAATTGACAGGTTGTGGGTTCGACTCCCGGCCATTCCACTGCCAGGTAACAACCCTGGGCAACGTGTTCACACACACGTGCCTCTGTCACCAAGCAGTGTAAGTCGGTAGCGGCGTAACCACCGGGAAGGTAACGGCAGTGTGTGGGAGAGGTGTGGCCTACAATCGATATAACTGAGCTGTGTTTGCAACACACCGCCGGCTCCGGGCCAGCAGATGGAGATGAGCACCGACCCATAGGGTCACAGAGCTGTGAGAGAGATACTGACTGACTGTCGGAAACTTTACCCTTTTTAGTCAGTAATGTTAATAAAAATAATGATAATCACACTTCTATAGCATCGTTAGGTCGTCTTAGCTTGTAGCAGTGAATGAGTTGATGTGATTGTGACTGAACTTTTGTGTCATTCGCTGCTGTGTTTCCTGTTGAATTGAAAAAAAAACGTCGTGCATGTATTCACCTTGTGTTGGATGTAGGTGGATGTTCAGCAATTAGTTCAGCAGTTGATGAGACTGGCCGCCAAGCGCAGCTGCAAGAATCGTGCGTGTATTTATCGACTGCTCAACAGGTCTGTCTTGTCTGACGGTTGAGTAGGTGTTTATAGTATAAGCATATTCACGACGTGTGAAACTTGTACCAAATTATACGTTTTCCAAAGCAAAGTTCACAATTTCTAACACAGTGGCAACTTTGTTACACGATCATCATCATCATCATCACCGGCAAGCACTTGACTGGAGCGTAGCCGTTTCCATGAGCTGCCTCCATCGTCCTCGGTCTTGGGCGTGTCACCACGCTGAGTTCAGTCCGTGGTTGAGCGGCTGAAGGTCGGCTTCCAGGGTCCGTAGCCAGGTGTGACGTGGACGTCCTGGGCGGCGCCTCCAGTCCTTGGCCAGCCCACGGATCGACGTATGTAGAGCTCTGAACAGGTCATGAGAGTGGCCCATCCTTGCCACATGCCCGAAGAAACGGAGCCGTTTTGTTTGGACGAGCGGCAGGTTCCAGGACGAGTTCCAGGTTAGGCCAGTACCGTAAGTAAATTGTTGGGTGGAGAGCGGGCTCGGAGTCATACGTCAACATGATGACTGCCAGCAAATTAATATACCACAGAAGAATTGTGCTTTTTGCATTAGAATTGTTACGAAATTAGCGAAATTACGTCAAGCTTAAAAGAAATATGTAGTGAATAAATCAGGAAAAGTTTATGTAAAAATATCGTTGCAATACATAGATGTTATGGTTTTCGTGTTTTATTTAGGCTCACCCTGTGTGTTTGTACTTCAAGTACAAAACGTAGCACACTCTATTTTGTGACAGACACTAGTTGTAGCTGAATGATGACTGATCGTAGTAAATTCTGTATTTAATGTTGCAGGTTACGTGAACTGACCGATGATAAGAAGCCGGTGAATGGCCAGCGCCAGATGGAAGCCAGTAGCTCACTAGCCGATACTGATATGAATCCAGTTGTTAGACTGGTTGTAGATAATGGAATCCAATCTTTGGCTGCCGGTGATTCTTCAAGGCAACGTAAACGGAAACGGGAGGTAGCGCAGGTGAATGGAAGTGCTGATGACGTACATGATGTGGAGAAGAAAGTTAGCTGCAGTTTTCTAAACGACGAAGAAACTGTTCGACGGAAGAAACGAAAGAAGTCGGCACTGACAGAGCAGTCAGGTAATGTTATGTCCGAGGGTCAAGAAACGCCTGGGGCATTTGCTGCTGATGCCAGTGGTGATACTACGCCAGTAGTGCCAGATGGTGAAGTTGAAATATGGATTCCAAACAGAAAATATAAAGGACCTCTGAGGGATATGTATGCAACGTTGGCAGCAGAAGGCAGTAGGAAAGTCAAATGTGCTTCGGCGAAGAAGGATGGCAGCACACCTTTTATGACGTTCGTTCCAGTGGATCAAACTCCAACGGCGTTAGTGCGACGACGGAACAAGTTGTCACGGTCAGAGCCAAAGCCGCTGCACAAATCAGTAAGTTGTGTGTTGATTTGCTCTCGTGGCATTCTGCTAATGATCTTTGGCTTGACTTGGGTTGCTGATTTATTGATGTCTGATTTACTGGAACCGATTTTCTTTGGAGAAAAATAGCTGATTAATTTGCCACATAAAGTAGCCAAGGAACTCGTGTTGTCGTTCTTTTACTGGTAGTGATGCGTAACTGGTCCAAACCACAAGCATATGAGAGCCGGCTGTAACACAAGACTTACATTTTGTATACTCTTGATTTTGTTCTGTTTAAAACTGTATTGTCATTTACACTATTTTTACATTCAGCTAAAACTTTGTTTGTTACTGTTGTTAATGTTGTTTGCTGTTAATTGTTATTTGATCATGCTGGTGCAGTCTAAGGAACTGGCATCAGCATCTCCGAGGTCTGCTGGGCGACAGAAGAAAGTGAAATTTGCTATGAATCTCAATAAATCACAAGGTCAGTTTGAGAGTTTTTCCCGAACAAAAGTCTTTGCCATTTCAGCTGCATTTGCTGTGGTGTTTGTAGAGCTTTTCTCAGCTGGTGTGCAGCGGTAATGTCAAGCGTGGTACGAGATGTCACAAATATCTGCGTAAGTTCTGCCAGCCTTAGAGCCTCACAGCAGTTACTGGTTTAGTTCTGTCTCCTGTGTTTTGTTGTTGTTGACTGAGTGGCTCTAGTCCATACATCCATGCTGTGAAAAACGCCACTGCAGCAGCTGGCTGGACTTGTTGTAAACTGTTTGTGCACGGAACAGCGACCGAGAGTTACTGCTTCATTTAAGAACGAAGCTTTTGCAGTATCTGCAGTATGTGTATTAGTTAATCGACTTTTTCTGTGGCTTGCCGTACATGATTTACTGGTGTCGTCTTGCGTAGATTTTGAAGACAGTCTGAACATGACGCCTCGACAGCCTTACAACCCGTGCCTGCAGCCAGACCGTGCAATTCTCAAGCCTTCGCCAGAACCATCTCGGCTCAACACACCTGCTGCCATGAAGCAGAAGTCTCTCAGAAAAAGGCCGCAGGCAGCAGATTTCTTCTGAAGAACATTCCTGCATGTTTCACTGTTGAGAAACTGTGTGATGTATTACTATACTGGGCAGTGGGCAGTGCAATTGTATTGGCAGCTAGTATTATGCACAGTAAACTGCCCCGCGATAGCAAAAGATTCATATCACTGTACTGGATTTATATGTTGAAGTTCATTTTATTGTGATACGGTAATAAATTATTGCTGTGGTACAAGTCACAATTTGCGTATTACATTACAGTATGAGCTGTAAAATAGTGTGTTAATTAAGTATTTGTTAGGAGGAAAAGCACTATAGTGATATTTTAGTTTCAAAAATAAATTTTGTTTTAGTTTCAGTTTTTTGGTCTAAGAAAATAGTTTTTGTTTTTATTTTATCTTGTTTTGTGAATAATTTTGGTGTTCGTTTTAGTTTCAGTTAGCAAAATAAATTATTTTTTTTCTCTTTTTATTTCAGCTAACAAAAATATCACTACACCATAGTATAGTTTTCTCGATCACCTTAGTATATTACTGTCACTTTGAATGTGGTGGTAAAGTCGCACATCACTGTGGGGGTGGAGCAGGCCCACGATGACGGCTGCTAACAGGCTCCCAAGAACAAGATACCTGAAGCATCATGTTGGGTGAAGAATGGCCTGGGTGGCTGATTACATACCAAGATGGTTAGAAAATATGTTTGTGACATATATATCTTATTACAGCCCAAATAACAGCAGCCAAACAGCCTGTGAGTTGTGCCGTCTGGTCAAGGATGTTATTTATACCTTGCAGCAAACTGGATTGATTCAATTTCTGATATTCTGACTGCCAGGAAACTGTCAATTTTATAGTCTTTCGGCTGGATCTGCTCTGCCAACCACATTTGGGTTATGTCCCATAGTTTAAAAATCACTCTCCTATTTGAAGAAAATCAAATTGAAGAAAAAAACACTTAAGGTCGAGTATTGCCAACTTTCTCAGCTCTGTCCATCAGTTTTCTGTCGTCGTTCCAGGTTAGGCCAGTACCGTAAGCAAATTGTTGGGAATTGCCGTGGCAGAAGATGCCCAGCTCGCTGCTTTCCGTCCAATAGGCAATTACTTTTCTGGAGTTGTCAGGGATTTTTATTGACGAAAACTCACGGAAATGTTGTATAATTGCCACGGGAAAATCTTGTCTTTGCTATGTTAACTTCATGTTTGGGACAACAACACTGTTTATTAGCTTAGTATTGGCATAATATCATTGACGGCGCATTTCTGGAACATTCTCTTGCGTTATTAGACTGTTGTTACAGTCACAGTTTAGTGTTGTACCGTTAGTTGTGCTTGATATAGGTAATTGCAACATGGTTAAGAGTTGTGCAAAATGTCCGAGAATTTGAAACTGCTGCAAGAGTTGAGAGCCAGGCTGAAACTAATGCGTTACCAACTGAGCCAAGCGGTCATCTAACAATACAGGCACATACAGAATCAGCTATGAACCAAAGTAGCATTTTTACGGCGACAGCAGGAACTGCAATAGTGCGTCTTAGCCATCGCAATTCTGTCCGTCCGTCTGTCTGTCACACGGGTGGATCATCAAATCTTCACCATCAGCTGTCTCAAAGACTCTAGTTTCAGGATCTGTAACGCTTTTCCCAAAATTCCCTAGGGGTCACCCCAATCGAGGGCCCTAAATGAGAGGGGGTATGAAAATTTTGTTATTTTGAACCAATAACTGGCCATATCTCGGAAACGGTGCGAGATAAGGCCAAGGTTACAACTAATCACTAATAGGAAGTCATACACAGGTTTCGATTGACACCGAAAGCAATGACCTTGAATGACCTTGAGCACTAAAATAGAGGTTTTTACGGATTTTACATTTGTTCGCAATGGGCCTTCATACATGCACTGCTGTCGCGCGTTCCCTTTCCGTTAGCCGGGCTTTCTTGTACGGAGTATGTAGGGGAAAGGCCGGAAACGTAAAAAAATCTTGTTGCCATCACTCTAGATCTTGCCATTACTCAAAACAAAAACTTGTAATACACACACATTTTATTGATTCCAGACACTACACATTTCAGTAAGTATTACGGACTTAGACATAATCAGTATTTCATGCTATAAATAAATCTACATACATGTACGCCATTTGCAGTCTGAATGATTAGATACAGTACCTGAAGATAGTGAAAATAAGGCAGCAAACATAGTTACCAATGAACAAATGAGTATAAAAACTGTTAGGTAATAGGCAAAGAAACACCAACATACACATATGAGTTGTGGGGGTGTAACAAACCTCATCCTTATCAAAACATTTCACATCTAACAAGAGGACCAGGAAATATCCTACATACAGTGAATACACTGAATACTGAGAATATTACCCCAGTGCAATATTGCCAGTAGTACTGATAAAAGGTGTCATTTAAAGCATTTTTACACAAAATGGCGACAAATATGGCAAACGCACCAGTGCTATGAATTGGTCAATAATGCCCAACTTAAATCACATAAAACAACGGTTTGGGTTAACCAACTTTGAAATGATGCCAAAGGGTGTCAGTGGATTGAAACAATTGTGCTATTGCAGCATCAGTTCTGACAGTTAATGTACGATTTGTCAATTCTCAATACTAAAAAAACTACATTATTTACACGACAAAAAAACGTTAATCAATTTACCAAACCAGCAACACCCAGTTGTTTGATTACAGTTTTAAGTGTCAGATACTGACAATAACTGTCACATAAATTCCTGTGACATGATATTCCATACTGGAAATGCAGAATTTAAAGATCAAGTCACTACAGTTACACTAAACAACTACCTAGCAATACACTGAAAGATAGTCTACATGAATAAGAAGACATGCGATACGTTTGTCTCAAAACACGAAAAAATTAATGAAGTTTGGTTTGGTCATGCCTTCGTCAATACAGTATGCTGCTTATTAGCCAGCAGGCAGTAATCAGTGAAGGTAATGAAATAAGGCATTTTCTTAACTTCACCTAACAATGTGCACCAGTTATATGCCCGTTTCAATCACTGCTCACTGCTGCACTTTACAGATTACTCCAACTGTACATCTGGGTAGTGCAAAATAAAGTGGAACGTTTCATTTTCATTCTTTACGCCGCACATCTCATGCGGACTGCGGAAAGCTGAAATAACATTTCGACAGTACTTCTGCAATAGGGAAAACAAGTGTTCAGCATGATCGCACTTGACTACAAGGATCGAGCATAATTGTGTCCAAAACCATGATTTACAAGCAGCTACAGTGTAAGAAAATTTTAAGCTCCTGACGTGGTCCGAAATTATTTCAAATACTGAAAATTTGTAAGCGATATTCCACACGTACATTCTGCATTCAAATCTAATCCAAGATACAAATTTACATTCACCAATCCGTCACTTTTACAAAGTTATGCCAATCATTTAAAGAATTTTTGCATTTCACCCGAAGGCCCACTGTACCGACTTCATCGCAAAGTATGAATGGCCACTAAATTCACTAGACCTGAATCCACTTAACTATTATGTGTTGGGTGCAACGCTGCAGGCATTTCACAAACTTAACTCAAAGCCAAAGACCATTCCGGAGCTAAAAAGTGCACTGCAGCAGATATGGGATGGATTTGCCGCAGACTTTTGCAAATGTCCGAATGATGGGTTTCGGCCGGTTGTGGACATTTTGAACATCAGATATGAACTTTTTCAAGAAATACCTTCACTGAATTCTGCTAGCTGTTTCAGAAACTGTAATACCACAGTAATTTGTGTTTTAACCCTTTGTTTATTGTCAAATAGCAAGTGTGTGCAGTGCGGTAAATGCATTGTGAAATGTGAAAATTTCTCTGGGTAAGCACGCATAATACGACATAACTTTGTCAAAGCTAGGGATAACTGAATGAAACTTTGTAGTTTGATGTAGATTCGAACGCAGAATATGAGTGCAAAAATATTGCACAAAACTGTTCAGTCTTTGCGCAGTAAATTTCAGAACAATGGGGGGGGGCGTTTAAATTCGCTCACACTATGGAAGCTCATATGTTCCATCTTTTATGCACCACCCTGCATTTTTACATCACACCTGTGCACGGGCATCAACTATTAACCCTTTAACCCCGCCCATTCACATTTCAGACCAGACGAATGAATCTATTTTGCAGGCGGCCTAGCCCGTTACCTTTTTGGCCTGGCCTATTTTCCGACCCAACCCGTTTTGCTGATTTTACCTCACCATTACCATTTTTTTTTCAAAATCAAGAATTACACAGCCGAACATTAGCTTGTACGTATGTTTTCTTACTAGCAGCTGCATTTACACGTTTCATTCATTCATTCATTCATTCATTCACAGGCCAATGGAACTTGCAAATCATATCAAAATGAGTAGATGGTCATACCATACAATTAAAACGCATCTTATGGGCGAACTTTAGTATTTGGAAATTTTGATCCCTGAGTGTACGCAGCTTTGGATCAATTCAGCCTGGCACGTTTTGACTGAGTCAATTCCTCGGTCCAGTGCAACGTGTGCCCGCCCGTGCACACGTCTGATTTACACAATGTTACCACATGATCAGAGGCGGACTTAGACACGTTCAGCCAAACAGAGGCCACCAAACAGGGTGCCCCCACTAGCCAGAGAATGGAACAACAGTGCAACATTTTCTGGCATGTGAGGGCCTCCTTATGTCGTGTTGAGCTGCAACATATAAAAGATCACTTGGAGCAGTTTCCAGAAAGCAGTATCACACATCAGGCAATAGCAGTTTTCGTACACTAATGTCAGAAAATTTATGCGAGGGCCCCACATTTTTAAAGAACAGGGCCTGATCGAGTTTAAACCCGGCGCTGCACATGATCTTGTCACGACACACCAGCACGGCAAGAAAACCTTCGCGCCAACTACTGTAAAACACTATATTTTAGCTGCATCTTAATTTGGCGAATTTGGAGTCTAGAAATTTCGCTGATTTTAATTTGGCGTTTTGCCATGGTCTACTTTGAAAGGTAAAGTTTTAAGTAACTACTGTAGCCACATGAACAGAATTGTCTACTAGTATTTACTGTCTGCACTAGTAGGCTAATTCAGTGAATGTTTGCAGATTTGCTGATTTAGTGGTAGTAGTAAAGAGGCCTAGTAGTAGTTTTGTTAGCATGCTGTAGTTTCTTAAAAGTGTTCTTGTTCAATATGTTCTTGTGTTGGCTCTGTTTCAAGAGAAATTACTAGTAATCCTGCTAGGCCTAGTACTGAATACTAGTATTGCACACTGGTCATGTTGAGAACTAGATTTGATATGCAGCTGAAAAGTTTAGTGATGAGCAATCCGAAATTTCGCGGGTATTTAATTTCGCGATTTTAGGCTATTCGCGAATTTCGCGAAAATTAGATGCACGCGAATAATTAGTGTTTTACAGTACTTCACAACTTGCAATCTGCTATTCCTTGACGATACGGTTATTCTTAAGTTAACACAGATGATCTAACGGTGTCGTACGAGCAACAAAACAACGCAAAAGACATCTGTTAACCGTGCAACACTATACACAAACTAATAACACAAATTAGTAATAACAACATACCTACTTTTAAAGTTTCTTTAAGAATAAAACAATCAACTCTAGTATTACCCACAAACACCACGACTCATAACATATTGTGTAGGTATATGAAATGACAATAATTTTGCTGATAAACGTGTGTACCTGCTTTGTCTAACTTGGTGGAAAACTATAATACAGAGCGGCCACACCGACAGACGTCACACAATTTGGTAATTTCTCTGGTTGATGAAGTAAGAAAAAAAAGAGAACAGATATTGTTTTTACTAACCACAGCGAAAATCCACAACACAGAATTTACATTTTAGAAAAAAAGTTGGAGGTATTTCAACTCTGAACTTCACCTAACAATGTTACGTCACGAGCAATGGTGAGAATTATGCACCAACCAAGCAATACGTCCTAGCTACATGCGTCAAACAAGTTAACAATAAACAATCTGCACAAATCTACAACTGTACAATGTACAAAGTTTAGCACGTCATCGCACACACGTGCAGACCAGGTGGTTGAAATGAATTCCCGCAGTGCTTATGAATTGTTCACAGACCGGTAAGTACGCAGAGGTGATAGACATTGCCTGAGCAGCAAAGACACGTAAGGTCAATACTGATTTCTCAACCACTAACCAAACGCTGGTCAAAGCTACAAGACTATGGACCGGTTGAGAATTTGCTAGCCGACATATCACTTGATACGATCATTTATGAGACGCGTCTTTCAAGCAATCAACTGTACTGGTGCTGACTGTGCGACAACTATCATAAATACACAAAAAATCTAACCCTGAGAAAACTAAATGGCACGAGTCAAGAAAATCCATACACATAATGCACAAAAACCCATCTCTATAACTAAAACAACCAACAGGCAAACTTCATCGGTAAGAACTGTTGCGTGCATGCGACTTCTGTACAACTTCGGCAAACAATACAGGACAGAATACATTACATGCAAAAAAGGTTTTCCAATAATCCTCCAAACTGCTCAGATGTTGTCGCAGGGTGACCACTCTCCAGACACTCTGAAATTCCTTGACATTTCCCTGACATTGTGCGGCACTCATGCCCGTGTTAAGTGGTACTCATAGCATGCCTGTAGTACTAGTTTTAATGTAAATGATCAGACTATCAAGTTCAC
>Ga0209052_1000783_pt1 | contig 10735 bp, 8 predicted proteins | sample WorMetHEROISLAND_2_FD_187409 | JGI IMG/M metagenome (GOLD analysis project Ga0209052, IMG submission 187409) | Marine gutless worms symbiont microbial communities from Max Planck institute for Marine Microbiology, Germany - Olavius sp. 4 HERON... | ecosystem: Host-associated > Annelida >...
ACTAATGAAAATCTTTATTCACCACAAATGGTAGAGTTGAGAAATAACAAATAATAATAATAATTTTAAAAAAACTACATGAAAAAAGCACAAGTGACAATTCAATAGTCTTGACTTAACTAAGTGTACAACAAAATTTACAGTGCAATAATTACAACATATAGCCTACAATCTCAGCTGTGCTAATGCTAATTACTTCATTAATTTCTTAAATATTGACACTTTGCCGATGGTGGTGAGACGCCGATTGAAGCTATACCCAGAGCGCGAATATTCGTCATAACCAGGGGCGTCGACACCATATGAAGCAAATGCTCCATCACATAAGTAAAAGAATTTTGCAGTTCTTCACGTTGAAGTTGGTATAATTTAAGGCCTAAGTTATATCGTCTTCATCTATAGCTCCTTAGAAATGTGTTTTGTGTTCCTCAGAAACCCTAGCTGTACTTAGGGAAAAGCACGAAATAGAAAGAGGAGGAGAAAAAAGAAAATGAGGACAACAGCAATTAATGATAATATTTAAGTGTTTTTTTTCAGTCACACACTGCGTTAATTCTGGCGTAATAACGATAACAACAGTATCATATACTGGGTCAGGTCAGGTCAGGTCAGGTCAGTGAGGGTGGCAACGTGATGAACGCGCACTATCCAGTATCCACTGAGCTTTGTCCTGCGTCATCAATCATGCAACTTCGTTGATCCCAAGACCAGTCCAGTCGGTAATGTCCCTGGTATCCATCTTATTCGTGGTCGGTCTTTGATACGTTCTCGCGACATTCCACTATGACGTCTTTCACCAGTTTGACACCGACAGTTTTGACGAAGTGACATTAATATCTCATTTTCGTGGCCTTCGTGTATTACGCATTCGTAGCTTTGGACTCCGGAGTAGAGATGACCATGGGAATGGGATTCCCAATGGGAATGGGAATCCCATGGAATTCCCATGGTAATGGGAATTGGTAACAAAATTGGGAATGGGAATGGTAAGGAATGGGAAACAACCTGTATGGGAATGGGAATGGCCATTATTCCCATGGGAATCAATTCCCATCGGTGGATACAGTGTTAACCTTATGTAATAGTACAGTTTATTGTAAGCTTATTATGGTAATATTCTCAACTACCGTACTATTTTTCTGGTTTCTGTACTATAAAAATGCACACATGCTATTGTTAGCTTCAGTGGCATATTTAGGCTTGAGTCTTCCCAAGCCCAAAATAGTTTGTGCTGCATCGATGTAATGTTCGGGAATGGGAATGGGAAGGAATGGGAAAAGCCTTATGGGAATCCCATGGGAATGGGAATTGGTCACAAAATTGGGAATAGGAATGGGAAGAAATGGGGATCGATTGCACGGGAATGGGAGGGATTGGGAATGTAAAAAGCCATTCCCGGGCATCTCTACTCCGGAGTGTTTTTGATATCGTCTAGGAGCCGCGTGTTGGACCTTCGACGACCGACGTGGAGATACAGTGAATGTTTAAGTAGCCTACAATAGAGCACAGAGTAGTGCAAGTGATGGTAGCTAAGTAGCCGTACCTGGTGTATTGACTGGCTCATAGACGTATTTATGTCCCTTGTACGGTTTATTGTTGAACTCTGCACACTGATGTTCGCGGAAGCTTGGTGCACCATCAGGGCATGCGTCCACGTTACAGATGCGATATCTCTTGCGCTCACCGAGACAATAGCGACCGCCGTGAGTCGGTCTGCATCAGCAACCACAGCCAGGCACAGTGCATCCTCATCACTTCTCTGTCGGCTTATATCTCAACGTCTTCTTCTTCTTCATCATCTTCATCATCGTTTATTTCTCAGAACAGTATCATGCAATGCACGAAATGCTAAACAAAGTGCTCCAGAGGACAGAAAGGCTTACAACTGCCCATACGCCTAAAACAAATGCACGGAGACAGATCAAATAAGCACGTCTGCAAGTAATTTGCTAAGAAAATAAGAAAAAGAGTATATCATTGCTTTATCAGCCTTTAGCGACTACTTTCAAGGTGACGCTAAACGCTAGAGCAGCGTATTTTGCCAACTGTTCGACAGTTCGCGAATATATTTTAGACAAAAGTGGACAAGAAAACATTAAGAACGAGAATCTGTCTTCCCCGAACGAACTAAAAAAACGAGTGGATAGGACAGAACTATTTCAATCAATCGATGAATCAATCAATCAGAGCTCACTGTGGGTTGTTGCAGTGACGTTCAGACTGTGATACTCCGGCACCACAGCTACGACTGCAGTCGGTCCAAGCCGCCCATTCAGCCCACTGGCCATCAATAGCGACCGGTCTGTCAGCCAGCGTCTGACAACGGCCCTCGAAACACCACTTCTGAGCACCGTACTGCACCGACACCAGCAACAACACATCACCACTTCGTCATAGAGCTCGGAAAGGACTTTACGTTTTATTACCAATGTGACCCATAGGCCGGCGCTGATCTTCATTTCCTTAGCCCTCAGCCAGACACCAGCTTACACTGTGAGACCACGTGCATCGCACGGTGTGCCTGTCTACGTCCCAGTTTTCACACGTACTCTTTGCGCCTATACACACGGAAGGATGGCCAGGCTGAGAAGTACTTCATTCTATTTCAAGCGCCTCTGTATCTTCGGACTCCATGACGCTATATAAATCTTATGTATTATTATTATTTAACCACACAGGTAACGATCATATACTCACTGCAGCCATTGATGAAGCCAGCTACCCTTCTGGCTGGTAGGTGGTGGAGGCGTGGATAGTGGTTTACGTGTACTCTCCGATCCGCGTAGTTGCCCTACGCCGGGCCCGGTTAGTGCCTGAATGGGTAACTGCAGCCAGGTAAACTGTGTCGGTATATAGCCAACCACCCAGGTCAACTCAGCTTCCCATCCCTCCGGGGTATAGATAAATCGAGTACCGGGCTATCGGCCTGTTTGGCTGGGGTTAAGGCGGGGCACGTTCACCTGTGTCGGGTGGCAGGTAACACTGTGTGATCCCATATGGCAGGTGACGCTCGGCAGCTCTGAGACGTGTTTCTGTAACGTGCTGTACATGCCCTTTAATCCTTTAGTGAGTGCTGCAAATGATTTCTTATAAATGAAATAATGTTTTATTCGAGAATATATTGCCTCAAAAACCGGGTCGAAATGACATTACGAATAACATCAGAATTTTACTAAACTTTCAGTCAAAACTGTGAATTGCGTCTGTTCTATACAAGGTGTGCACCATGTAAACTAAAACCAAAACCAATATTTCGTGATTATCGACAGTGCGACAACCGTGGCGACTGATCGGTACGACGCAGCAAACTAAAGTCGTCGACAGTCGCTGTGCATTTAGTCGACGTAACGCAGCTGTTCGTCTAGACTCTAGACAGTCTGGAAACGGATCGAATTGCACAGTTTTTATTCCGTCAAAAAAGAACAGTATTTCTAACAGAAAGTGTGCTGACGTGGTGTTTGATCAACGAAATTGCTCTACGCCGGGCTCGGTTAGTACTTGGATGGGTGACTGTCGGTAGACGGGTGAACTATCTAGGTATATAACCAACCGCCGGGTCAACTCAGCCTGGCCATCCATCCGTGGGTAGGCGCAAGTAGTAAACAGGCGTAAACATGCACACCGCACGATGCATTGACCAGTATCCGTGGTCTGGTGTCTGGCCCGGGCAGGGGGCTATGAGAACGGAGATTAGTGCTGCCCTATGGGCCTTTTGGTTTGGGAAGCACTGGACGTTCCCGTTTACGTTTTACGAAGAATAACAACAAACTGTGAAAGTGATGCGCGGACAGACCTGGTCTGTGCCGCATAACGTCCCAGCGGCAGCAGCTTCCAGCCTCGTCAGACATTTCTTGTCAACTCGACACCACACTGTCGTACACGGATCCTGTCACACCGTCAGCATCAAATATTTCTATCATTGCTCTGCAAAAAAACACTTCTACTGACATTCATAATTTGTCTGAAAGTAAGTATGAAACACATAAATAATCGCATGACATGAAGATAAATCCGTCACACTGCAGCCTGAGCGCCGTGACTTTATTACTTATTTATGAAAAAATGTATTTTACTTGATTCCTCGAGAAGTTGATTATTTATTTCATCCGCAAAGCACAGCTTTTTTTCTATCGACAGCGAGAGGACTCACATCGATGCCTTCACAGAATTCAGCGTCGGGGCCATACTGGAGTCGACACTGGTGGTCGATGTCGTACATGACGCCCGGCGGCAGGCGGGGGAAGTTGAACTGATGTTCGGACGGCTCGTCGTCCAGACAGTAACCCCAGTCTCGGCTGTTCAGTACACAATCAACATACTCCAACGCTGAATGCCAGAAGATGATCGAAGATTTTCTACATCTTACAGAAGGGCAGCAGAAAGCATTTGTTAGGCCGCCCGGAACGATTGATGTTTCTTTTCTTTTTCTTCTTCTTGTTTTTACAACGAGATCTCCGAGCTCCCTCGGCCGATCAACGTGAAACTTTGCCACGTGATGGCAACTATGTTCAACTTTGTAATCAAGGTCGGAAAAATTTCGGGAGCCCTCCCCCCAAAAAAAAATCTGGGGGCCAAAACGTGCAAAATTAAGGTCGACTTCGGAGAACTTCAAACTTTGATCGCGAATATCTCCGGAACGGGTAGAAATGTTTAAAATCGGAAAACTGATTATCGACAGCAATTCCTCCCGCGTTCGACAAAAACAAATCAGGTGAACTTTGATCCACCAATAACAGAATTAGACATGTACGTTTGGCCCCACCCAAATCAACTTTTTTTCGCCCTTAGAGGGCGCTGCCGGCTCAAATGTTTACACGCGTTAGAGAATGACCAAGGCTTGCTAGCGCACTCCCCACCGGAAACGGGGGTCCTTCTTAACAATTTTTAACAATGAGCATTTAAAAAATTGGTTTAAAATTCAGCGTATGCGCGACTATAACTTTGGGGCTAGGGGTAGTAATCTCACGGACCACTAACAAAAAGTTATGGGCGCGCATGTTGACCCACCCAAGATCAACACTGCGCTTGCTGTGTAGGCTAATGTAACTGCGTTCGGGACACGTCACGTTGTTACGAGCGGAATTTTAACCCCTACTTTTTCCCTAAATTGTTTTCGCCCAGTTGGACTTAAAACGCCGGGCGGCCTCACGTTGGGATCTGCCCCATATTTCTAGTTTCTTCTGTTCTTGTTCTGGAGCATTTTGACATTTTTTTGAAAACTAATAATGTTTCATCCAGCCAAAAAAATCGATTACTGGCTTAACATAAAGATATTAAGTAGCAGTAGTTTGTATTACTTAGGCCACTTTAAAAATCCCGGATTGATTGATTGATTGATTGACTGATTCCATCTGGCCCGGGTGCTATATTTGATGAAGACTTATTTACATATTTAAGAATACGATCAGGAGCAATTGATATTAATGTCTTCAGCCTAGACTCAAAGTAGCAACTGACTCGAGAAATACGGTGATGGCGTTGCGGCTGCAGTCGGACCAGATGAGAGGACTTGCTTCGACACTCATCTGAGGCGACATGACGTGCTGCACCTCACCGGGCCGTGACTCGCAACTGTTCTCGGCAGTGTCATGCTGCATGCCGAAACTAACAACGCACATCGCCTTAATTAATGCTTTATCGTATTCACTGGAAAAAAAATCCATTTTAGAGGCTTTTTCCCAGGCCTACACTTGTTCAAGTCAGCAAACAGTGGCTGGTTTTATTTACAAAAAAAATACAGTTTAAGTTGACACGCTGTTCTGCGATCAGTAAAATCATAACCGCCGGCAACGACTAATTGCCAAACGTGTTTTCGTTGTCGATTGTGATAAATTGTGATATATTGTGATATATTGCGATATATTGTGATAAATGTCAATTAAACCCAGTCATGGTCGGCTCAGTTTTTGTAGATTTTTAGGTCAATATCAAACATCCAAAAACGTACGTTCTAATACCGATTTACAGTTGATCGTAGACTTTACATCAGCGTGTATCGCATGCGTTTCAGTTGTAAGTCTGGGTTAAAACTCAATACCACTGCGCTTCCGATTTACTACACGAGTCTTACGAATACTTGAGCATTTTGGGATACGCTTCAGAGCAAGAGCAGATGTATCGAATAGTAAGTAAACGTTGCAGATAGAGACACAGTCAAACAGAGCGATCGTGTTGTACGCGTTTTCAGTGCAAATCGCTTCACGGATAAGACGATGCGCAGGCAAATGCCAGCTAGTCCAAAGTCATGTAGAAAACGGAAAATGAACTTTGGTTGGCGATAAAAAGTAGAAATGATGTACAAAATATATACACTACTATGACTAGGCTACACATCAAAATCTGTACGGATATACAGGTACAGCATGTAACCATAATATACCCACGTGTAAGCCCATCATACGATATATTATACTACCGTCTTAGGCAGAGCTAAAAATTCGGTGAAAAAATTCAGCGCCTAAAGTGGGTAAAGTGAGTGCTAAAGCGAACTTATATACTCGAGACAGTGATTGGCGCACTTGTAGCACGGTCGGCGACTGTCGACACGACTTGTAAGCCTACACTGTCGTTCGTTTGGTCACGCTTGAGTGCGCCTGTGACGTTAACAACCCGTTATACCACTGCAGACATAGTGCTAGACATAGGCAGTACGAGAGCGACCGTGTGGTAAAGTAATATACTCGTATATCATCGATACAGCCACAGAACTAGGCCGGAGATGCAGACAGTGGCCGACTGCAGCAGCTGTAGTTATCAGCTTGTAGCGCGCAGCGCCCAGTACCATTGATACTTGGGGGCCTGTATTACTGCCCTCAGCCAGCGTCAAACTTTGGTCACTTATCACTCCAGCTCTGAATCAGCAACGCATGCGTGCTGCTGCTGCTGCTGCTGCTGTACTTCCGGGTCTGCGAACGGTCGATTCAAGTGACGCTTCAGCAAAACGCTTAAATCATAGCTCGCACATAACGTCGTGCCCGTGGCGAACAAAACAACTGCGCAGTCTGTAAACGTTACGTAAATGACTCAAAACTGGGCGTGTCCCGGGAGCTGTAGAATAGACCGGATCTGTTTCCGGTCCGGATGGCGTAAATGGAGCGCCTAAACCAGGTTGTTCGTGTTAGTTAGATTGTGCGTGCGTTGTAGTTTAGTTATTTAGTTTTTGTCCAATGCAATGCATATGCATTGGACAGAATATAAAATGACGTAAACGTCCGCCCGTCCGTCCGTCCGTCCGGCGTCTGTGGACAAGATTGTGACGTTGTAGTACAGCAACGAAGAAGAATTTGTTCTTCAATGAAGAATAAAATTTACGATGTCTATTTTACACGGCTTCAGTATGCTATTGCATTTTGAAGTGCAATTTCTTTCTAATACTAATTTTTTCCGTCTGAAATCTGCAGTCGTCTGTCGGAAAATTGCAACTTCCCCGAACTTTTTAACGCACGTGCGACGCGCGGCTGCAGGTGAATGAATGAAGTGTGAATGACGCACGCACTTGTGTCCGAGCTCGTGAGCGACGGTGAAGGCGAGAGCCAGTCCCGTGTCCTCGTTGATGTTACAGCTGCGGTGAGGTTGACACAAACCAGAGACTTGTGAGAGGCCGAGTGTGCTGCACGGCTCGTTCAGGCGCGAACAGATGTTGTACCTGCAAACGTCGTAACAGCCACTTAGGCCCATCCGAACGAAATCCAATTGGTAGGTAAGGTAACGAGTTTCACGGAAGCAGGCCAACGGCCTTTATTTCCGGCTCTTATAAACAAATTACAAACACAAAGACTACAATAAGCTAACATTATGAAATTATTTTGCACTTCCGGTTCCGAATGGTCGAGCTCTATATGAACAGACAAATTCACATGATGACCAGAACTTGTCTAAATGATTCTTAAATAAATTAATATTATCAGCCATTGGAACGAAAGACAAATTCGTTCTATTGGTATTGATATAATCATGCAAGAACAATTGCACTTTAAAATGCAAATCGAGGTATTGTGCGTAGCCTAAGAAGAAAGTGATTGATTTTGGTTGTGGATTCTGAATCATTGACCAGGCTTCTTTACGACTAGGAGATAGGACGTAGACTGGCATCTACCGCGGTATCTCAGCATCTTATGAACGGATTTTTATGAAATTTTACGCGCAATGGTGAAAAGTGAACCGACCACTCTAGTTGTGGCGGCGATCAGGTTCCAAGGTTCAGACAAATTTTTGATGACTTTTTACTGCTGCGATTCTTGAACGATTTCTAGTATAAGAGTGGAGTGATCAACGGTCTGTACTCAGCCTGAACACCGCAGATCACCGCAAGTCAACGGCAGATCAGCTCAGATCCCAGAAACTGCTTATGTTAGTGACCACAGATCAGTCTATGGCACAGCAGATCACTAACTTGGACTATTTCTGTGACTTGAGTTGATCTGCGGTGATCAGCAGTGTTTAGGCAGACCGCACTGACCGGGTGAGCAAGACGGCGACGTCATGGTGGTTGGGATGCGTCTCTTCCTTTGGATTGACACTCATCTGCCACTTGCAGAAGCTTGCCAGCGTCTTGTCTGCGTGGTGACTGATCTCCAGGCTGGGCTGTTAACACCAATTCACCAGCCGCAACATGGCAGACAACTAGAAAGTTATGTCGGCCCAGTGTCGACATATTGTGCGGCCGTCTGCCTACAGCTATACACTGCACTGCGCACCCTGACCTTGGATATTTCGAGCTGAAAATTGGTACACCAGTTCCACCCTGGGAACTTTCACACCAAGTTTGGTTTTTTAAGCCTTTTAAGAGCCCATACAACTACAGCCTTACAGCCTATCTAAGTACACCTTGAGCCTCGAGGGAAAGATTTACGAATTCTAGTGGGTCTGCTCACTGGTCATGCGGAATTAAAACGGCACCTTACTCTGATAAAGGTTAAATCAGATGCACTATGTCCTCTGTGTCAAGAGCAGGATGAAACTTCTCTGCATCTTCTTGGTCGATGCAGTGCAACAATGATCTGTCGATATCACATTCTAGGCTCTCATGTAATGGATTACAGTGACCTAAGCAAGCTGCACTGGTCTTCTCTCTTGAAGTTTGCCAAGGCTTCCAAGAGATTGTTTTAGCCACCTGGCACATCGGGGATGCGCATTGTGCCCATCATAGTGGCCTTAGCGCTGAGTGTATAACTCACCCCGAAGTTAAGGTAAGGTAAGGTAAGAGCCCATACGGAACAGGCAGACAGTACGAAGGACAAGACGCGCAATGCGGCCTATATTAGGACAACCGTTCAATAATAATTACATACAGTAGCTCATGACATGCACTGCTGAAGCCGGCAATGTAATTTGAAGTAATAATTTCACTTCAATATAAATTCCAAGTAAAATATTTAAATAAAATGTTTTGCAATTTATTTTATAGCTGCTAACATTATATTATTTACATCGTTAATCACCGTTTTGTTTCACATGTAGACAAATAAAAAGTTGTAAGATTTGTGGATAATATTTTTATAACACACATTGATTTATAAGCTTTTTTTGGGCCACTAAGCCCCGGTAAAATGTACTGTCTATCCCCCTGGTTGCCGAACGTGACAACACAAATTCACATTTAAATTCATATTTAACTGATCTAATATGCATAAAAGTTTTGACAAAACATACGAATATACAGTGCCATGCCATTGAATCTAACAACAGAGCCATAGTCAATTCATAATGTCTGTGTTAACCGAAACCAAAGCTTGGCGGAGGTGTTTTGATCACGCATTCATTCATTCGCTCGCTTGTTTACCTGACATTTTTCAAAAAGTAAAAGTCCATACTTTTAAAACTTGCCAAATATATTAAGGACAGGGCAGATTATTCTTATTCTATTCTTCTACTCTATTATTCTGCTCTGCTAGTTAGTCCACCGACATTATATTTGACGTGAACGGAATTTACGGAATTTTGCATTTTGCACAGCCAGAGCTTTGCGCTCTCTGGGTGCTTTTGCGCACTTATTTTAATAAGCGGCGATACGAAGCACACTATATAGTCATGAGCAGGCAGTTTATACACTGCGTACCTCATCTTGTTCGAGGTAAATGACGCGTACGAGAACAATGTTGACAGCGTTGCCAATCGTAGCATCGTGATACATTGTCGCCACCTGCATCGCAGGCATCACATTCACATTCTGCCTAACAAGATTCACAACACTGCCGATTAGTTGTCGATGCCGTTTCATTTCATACTTCAAATTGTGATTAAATTAGTTAAGGCGTCAGCGATGAAATGGACTATAAACGACAGCGACCTGTGTACTCGTGTTCTGGTAGAGATCACGCAAAGGGTTAAGGCAACTAATAAGGAGAATATTATCAAGGTGACGATAACGTAAATCTGCGTAGATGTGTTTTTGTTCAATGATCGTTGTCGCCCAGGGGCCTAATTTACAAAACTTCTTACGAACTTCGTAAAATCTTCGTAAACTCTTCATATCTCAACAACCTACGATCGTCAGTTTTTACCGCTACATGCTTTAGCAATGTAGCGGTCATGGGATCGCTTGACGTCCGTCTGTCTGTCCGTCCGTCCGTCTGTAACGTTGGTGAGCACTGATCACATACATTGAGGTAGGTGGAATTTTATTACACGGTTAATTAGCCCAATGTCTTCGCTCGCCGTACGCCAAATTTCAGCGATCTAGTGCAAAGGGAACATTTTCAAATTTGGGCTTGAACAGAGGTGGGGTAGGGAAAAT
>Ga0209052_1000784_pt1 | contig 10725 bp, 5 predicted proteins | sample WorMetHEROISLAND_2_FD_187409 | JGI IMG/M metagenome (GOLD analysis project Ga0209052, IMG submission 187409) | Marine gutless worms symbiont microbial communities from Max Planck institute for Marine Microbiology, Germany - Olavius sp. 4 HERON... | ecosystem: Host-associated > Annelida >...
GATTGTGATGCGTTCGCGACGGATATTCTGCGGAGGAATTTTCTGCTGCTGGTCGTTAGTGTCGTGGTTGTTATGCGGCGTTCCGGCCGGTGGGAGCGAGTTGTACGGGTTTCGCGTCGAGTCGGGGGCGGGTGAAGAGGGTCGCCTGGGTGCCAATGACACGGCGGTCGTGGTCGCCGATGTTGACGTCGTCCTACGTCTGTACGGGCGTGACTTCAGCGCCGGAGTCAGCGTGTCGTTTACGACCAAGCCGGCGGCACATGGCGACCAGTGCACCTACCTCCGGTCCACCGACATATTCGACGTCCGGCCGACGTCGTCGCACGTCGCCACCGTCACCGTTCGCCTGCCGCTCGAAGACGAGTCGACGGCGTTCTTCTTCTGCCTCAAGCACGCCGAGAACGCGACGCACTTCGTGCACCAGGGCACCGACTCGTGGCTGAGCCTGCTGACCGACGAGATGCCGGTCAAGACGACGATCCTGCCGCTCTGGCTGCAAGTCTGCCTCATCATCCTGCTGCTCATGTTCTCCGGCCTCTTCAGCGGCCTCAACCTCGGCCTCATGTCCCTCGACCAGACGGAACTGAGCATCATGGAGAACTCCGGTACGCCGCAGGAGAAGCAGTATGCAAAGATGATCCGGCCGGTGCGGAAGCGCGGCAACTTTTTGCTGTGTACGATCCTTCTGGGAAATGTGCTTGTCAATAACACGCTGGCGATATTGCTGGATGATCTGACAGGCAGCGGGATGATAGCAGTTGTCGGTGCGACGTTCGGTATTGTTATATTCGGAGAGATCATTCCGCAGGCGTTCTGCTCGCGTTACGGCCTTGCAGTTGGAGCTCGGACTATCTGGTTTACCAAGTTCTTCATGGTTCTTACGTTTCCGCTGTCATATCCAATCAGTCGCATCCTGGACTGTATTCTCGGGGAAGAGATCGGCTACGTGTTTAATCGGGACAGGCTGCGGGAGCTACTGCGTCTGACTGAGAATCAGATTGACCTGAAGAAGGACGAGGTTTGCTTTGCATTGAAGCTGACTGCAATACGGCAGTCTGTTGTGAAATTTTAATTTTTGATGTGACAGTGACATCGATATAAATTAGCACTGTTGATAGAACTAATAGTTGTAAATTTTACTACCATTGTATAAGTGAGTTATTGATACTGCTGTATTACGGTTAAATACCAATATCTTTATTGCTGTTATTTTAATTTATACATTGAATAATATGTTGAATGGCATGTTGTGGTGCATGTCTAAACCAGTTTTAGTGCAAAAGCATTCAATATGAAAACGTATTTGCATTATGATCAAGTGTATAATTTTAGGTTTGGTGTACTTTTCAGTGTCACACAAACGGTGTTGCCACCAGTGTTAATTTCATTAACTGAAGTGAAAATGATTAGTTTTCTTCATGCACAAGAACTAGAGCTAGAATTTTAACGATTTTGATAACCATATAAGACTAAAATGATTATCTATGAAGTGTCATGAAATGGAGTAATTTTTAGAATTTTTTAAAACTAACACTACTGGTTATCACTTTGGTTAATAGTCAGTCAGTTGCATTGACATTGTAATGACTGTTAATGTTGCTTTTTTGAATCATATTGAATTGTAACTACAAACATTGGGTCATTTGTATAATATTTAGTCTAGTTTGAAGTCTGTTGTCACAGGTCAATATCATAGCTGGCGCTCTGGAATTATCAAAGAAGACAGTCGGGTCAGTGATGACAAAACTAGACGACGTTTTCATGATTGAATACAATTCCGTTCTGGATTTCGATACGATGAGTCTGATTATGAAGACTGGGTACACGAGGATTCCTGTCTATGAGAATGAACGGACGCATATTGTTGCATTACTCAACATCAAAGATCTGGCATTCATCGACCCCGACGACCGAACACCTCTCCACACTGTCTGCAAGTTCTACAATCATGCCGTTAACTTTATCTTCGAGGATACACGGCTTGATGTAATGTTGGAAGAGTTTAAGAAAGGTTTGATTTCACACATGCTATGTTGCTTCACTTGTTTTAATTGAAATTATTGAACATGTGTCAAAAACTACCATATATTAATATCTGTTATGGGTTGAGTGCTGTCGTGTGCACTATGTGTACTGGGAGCTAGATATGTAGCTGTGTAGACATTATTACTGTGACAGCTGTTGTTATCGTACAGTTTTACTTAATTTGATTTGTGTTGATTTGATTCTGTGTCATTGGACAGTCATTATATGCAAAGTCTACTCTACTGCAGCAGTTCCCTTCAATTCAGTTTTGAGGAACTCTGAAAAAATTGGCTGGATTGAGTAAACATCGAAATCAGTAGTGATTAATTTATATAGATTTACAGTTGCTGCTATTTAGTAGCTAAATGTGTTTGTTTATTATTCATAAGCTTAGTACTTCGGTACATCTTGCATGTATATTTTGACAGTGCATGCTATTAGTAGTTGGCTCAGTGTTAGTGCATTTGAAAAGTCACTGCCGCCCTGTTTAATATCATGATGGGTCTGTGGGGAGGTAAACTGTCTTCAATATGTAACCACTAAGCAGCCATTTAGGTCGATTCAGTCTTCTACCTGCATAGGTGGTAAAGTGAGTATCAACTTTCACCTAACTTGTGTTGAATGGTGATGGTGATCGTAGACACTATAGTTTTCTATTGAGGTGGTACTTTGCAGTCCAAGCAACTTGAAGAAGAAGATTTTGCATAGACAGCTAGGTCCACTGCGTAGGAGCTCGTCCTTTTTTCCGCTTTGATTGGCCAAGTCTGCTGGATGGCCGGCTCTGTTAACAGCCAGTGCCTTTAACCATCTGGGTCAGTATGCCAGCAGTCCTGGTAACAGGGCCTATTGTTATGCACAGATCATCATTTATTCCCAAGTTGTGGCTGTGACCATTGCCAGTACTCATTTTGCCTACCTGTGAGGGATGGCCAGACTGAGTTGGCCTGGGCAGTCAACGTCAGCAGCCACTCGGTGCAGTTGTGCATTGATCAGATAAACAGACTGAACTCTCGCAGTTGCTCTGCTGTGATGACAGCACTGCACAAATTGTTACCCATGTTACTATTATTTGTGTCATATCTGTTGCAACTGAACTGTGTAGGCAAGTCTCACATGGCCGTAGTACAAACCATCAATGACAAGGGTCCCGGCGACCCGTTCTATGAAACTGTTGGCTTGGTGACACTTGAAGACGTTATTGAGGAAATCATTCAGTCGGAGATTATAGACGAGACCGACACTGTCAGTAAGTGTCAGCGTGTACTTGCTGTGAGACATGTTGACACTGTCATTAACTGTCTGTGTGTAATTCTGAGGCCGACACTGTCAGTAAGTGTCAGCGTGTACTTGCTGTGTTACGTGGACAAGATTTTGTGCCATGCTGTGTGTTTAAGCAGTTTTGAATATTTGTGTTTTTTTTGAATTTACTGACTGACTGACACTCAGTGACTGGTTGTTACCAATCAACCGTGATTTTGCATTCTAATAGATATATTATCTCATCTTTGTGCAGCATTTTTAGGTGGAATCGCTCTTGTTGTTGCAGCACAGCGATTCTGCGTAATTCTACGCATTCTGCTTTGTAGTGTCGTCTCTCTGTCTGTCGTCTGTCTGTCTGTCACATTTTTGCCGCCTGCTTAAATCGTTTGATGGATTTGGATGCCATTTGGCAGGTACACTTGTGGGTTCCAGTGACACGTGTTACATGGGGGTTCCTGAACCCAGGGAAGGGGAGATTTGGGGTCAAACCCCTGCCAAAATATGCAGTTGCAAATTGCTGCTGCTACCTGTTGAATACAGGCAATACCGCCTTGCGCCAAATTACTTTGCTGCTTGTTATTTTGCATGCAGTCGCAGCCTAAGCTGGAAAATTCGCCAGTGAAGCAGACGTAGACAGTAGTATTAGTAGTAGTGCATGTGATAGAGAGTCAGCTGTGTGTTTCATGTCCGTGATGTTTGTAAACAGCGGACAACCGAGTTCGAGCACCACGCAAGTCACACGTAAAGGACTTCAGCATCTTCAACCAACCGGATGAACAGAATTACCCACGACTGTCTCCACAGCTTGCACTGGCAACATTTCAGTACCTCTCTACATGTCTGTCATTTCTTCAGTCTGTTTGATTCTTTTAGGCCTGCTGTCTTCTGCACGTATTATATACCTTAGCTGGAACTTTAGTCTGTTCTCTGGCTTACACATCGGCAGTCCAGTCTGTTACTTCTGTTCCTATGTTGTTGGTTTACAGCATATCATTAGTGTTAACTGTTATTGCTGTTATAAAGTTGCGTAACAGTTGTTCAGGAAGTAGTTCGTTGTAAGTATTTCTGTAATTGTAAGTAATAATTGTAAGTAATAATTGTAAGTATTTCTGTAATTGTAAGTAATAATTGTAAGTAATAATTGTAAGTATTTCTGTGCATTTGTACTAAATATGCATAGACGTGTATTTTCATTGCTCCAAACTGTTTTCTGGGAGTCGGAAAGGTCATCTTGCCTGCAATAAATATGACTCCGCAATCTATGAAGTTAGCGAAAATAAAAAAAAATGGATATTCGTGAATAGAATGAGCAGCAGTCAAGCAGTAACTGGTTGGAGCAATGCAGTGAAAATGGTGTGTGTATCTGTGTGTGTCTGTTGTTTTCTGTCGAGCTGTATTAGAAACCTGCATACAGTTCTAGGCGGAATCACTATTGTGCAAGAATTTCTATGTAGCATGGTCTGTCGTCTGTCTGTCACGTTCATGCATCCTGCTCAGGGTTGGAAAAAATCATGATTTAAAAAAAAATAGAAAAAATCAGATTTTTTTTGATTTAAATCAGATTTTTTTTTGATTTAAATCGGATTTTTTTAAATTTTTTTTATACATTTTTTGCATTTTTCAGTGCTGTTGTGCATTGTTGTTGCATTAAACAATTTAAACTTGATTGTGAGTTGCACGTTGCACAGAATTAAAGTTCCTGAACCAGTGACTATAAGCTAAAATCAGTTGTCAACGAGTTGAATAAGTTGAATAATGGGCAGAATAAAACAATAAAATACATTTCATCCTGTTTATTATAATTTTTCATTGGTAAGTGAAATCGTCAGTGCAATTTAAATCACTCGAAAAAATCAACTGATTTAAATCGCAATTGAAATCAGTGATTTAAATCGGCCAACCCTGATCCTGCTTAAACCGTTTGACATATTTAGATGCCATTTGGCAGGTACACTTGTGGGGTTTGATGACACATCGTGTCAGATGGGGTCCCTGACCCCCAGGGAAGGGGAAATTTCGGGTTGAACCACACAGCAAAAACATTCAACTGCAAATTGCTGCTGACACCTGGCAAATAGAATGGAAGAGCGATTCCGCCTTTTCCCAAATTACTTTGTTTCTGTTGCTATTTGTTGGATGATTTTCTCTGTTTTGTGCTAGCTGTTGCACCGTTCAAGCCGGAGTTCATATCGGAGAACATCTTGCAGCGTCTTATCAAACAGAATGTGATTGTCTGTTTCCGTCTGACTGACCCTTCGTCATCCGAATGTATTCTCTACCGCAGTGGAAAGCAATGTGACTATTTCATCATGATCCTTCAGGGCCGTGTCCAGGTGGAGTTTGGCAAGGAAACGTTGGTCTTTGAAGGTGGACCGTTCGTATACTTCGGAGTCCAGGCTCTTGGTATGCTTACTGTCTAGTTGATTCTGTAACCAAGTTGAAAAATACGGTCCAACCTTTCTGAAAATCTTTAAGAAAATGTTTTGATAAGATAGTGGATTGTCATAGCTAATTGTTGCTGCTGTTCTGTTGCTAGACTGCACACAATATTATTATGTCGGTATATTTGAAAATTTTATGAATTGGCATGTCTCCCATCCTGTAGATTATTTCAGCTGTTTGATTCACTGAGCTGGTCTATAGTATGTGCAATATACTGTGACTTTAGAAATTTTTATGATAATTGTAAATGAACCACATGCGATATTATAATGCTGGTGTAATTTCAACAAACATAGTTACTTAAGTTTCATGTTTTCCATATTCTCTCAAGTTGAAGTTATGTCGACGAGTTTTCCGTTTCTGCATTAGCTTGTGATTGCTGTATGATCTAGTTGCTGTAACACTAAGTTTAAAGCTATTTTTAATGTATTCTGCTGATTAGCCAGATTAGGGTAGTTATTAGTGCTTCTTTGGAGCCTTTCTGTCCTGACCTGTCATTGTCTGTTTGCTTCAACCGGTCTCTTACTAGCGTAGCTGTGAATGTTAGTGCTGAGCTAACGTTGATGTTTGTTAGTGTTGCCTTCGTCAATGGCCAAGCCGCCGAGTCTGACAAGCATGAGCAGCCTGAGTGAGATCATCGGCCCATCGTCACAGACGTCGTCGAGTCCGTACGTTCCCGACTACACCGTGCGTGCCATCACTGACCTTCAGTACATCCGCATCCGCCGCGCCCACTACATGGTGGCTCTGCACGCGACTCTGCTCGAGCGACAGCGTCGCCAGGCGCAGTCCGACGGATCTCAGGGGGTATGGTAGAGTTTTTCAGCCGAAATCAACAAGTGGAAATTCTTTCTGTTATGTACCGAGACAACCCGGGTGGGCCTCGCATCCTTAGACAGGCCCACATGGGTTTAATGACGTTCAAACTGCATATGTATATTAACACTTCTCGTACTTTATTACCACACAGACTGGTTATTCGTGAGAATCGACAAAAGCAACTAAATTCCACAATTAACAGATAAATGCTAATAATTTTGAACTTCACACTACGAGCGCCGGACAGGAAAGAGGCTGAGCCTACGCACTCACTCACTCATGGTTAGGACAGGTGGTTGGGTGCGTTTTAGAAGGTTCTAGAATGTCCCTAGCCCAGACAGTGGAAATTTCCTAAGTAGGCCTCTGGAACAAGTAAGTAAACGAGTTATTAGACAGGAATTAACTGAAGATAAAATTTGTTATGAGTATCCGCTTGTTGTGCTAATCATCAGGTACCGGCGGTCACCTCGGATGATGAGGAGGACGCGTTTACGAAGGAGTGGAGACGTGCTCAGCGTGTCCTATCATCAAGCGGTAGTGGCGGCATCGCACGCTCGCCAGCAGGGTCGATGCGTGACGACGTCTCCATGCGTGACATTGCCGTCTCTAACCTGGCTGCCGACATCGACACGGCGTCAGAAGTGGGAGTCAAGACCGACTTCACCGTCGGCTGTTCTCCCGATCGGCATCGTCACTCTGTGTCTCCGGGATCACCGCCGGACAATAGCAACAGTCCCGTCTCCCCGACTTCCGACGCTTTCAAGCGCCATCTGGAAAGTCGCCTCCTAGCATAATACCATATTCATTCACAGTAGAGTCAATTTTCGGAAAAGTCACCTTTTAGCGTAGTCACACACTCACAGTGTGAGAGTTCTAAGGACGACCATCAAAGTCAATGGGAAAGGGTGAACTTTGACCCTCAGCAGACCCTGAACACCTTAACCGATCGCCACCAAATTTCAAACACGTGATTATGTCGTGGACACCTACCAACATGTCATTTAAATATACCTCCAACCGACCCTTGTTGGCAGGTACGCTTGTGGGGTCCCTGACCCCCAGGGGAAGGGGAGATTTGTGAGGTCAATTCCCCAGCCAAAACATGCAATTGCAAATCCTATGCTGCCACCTGGCGAATACAAATGAGGAGTTGGGTCGACTTGCCGCAGCGATTCCGCTACTTTGGTCCTTATTATTATTATCATCACCTCTATCTGTTTGTCTGTTTGTCCGGTTGATTACTCAAAACAGTTCTGAGAATACGTTGGCAAAATGTTTGGAGGGTTCAGACGGAGCATCTGATTAAATTATGGTTGTGATTTCAATGACAGTCTGGATGTAGGAAAGGAATTTTCAACGGAAACTGGTACGTCAGTATTGCTATGTTGATGAATATTAATTCACTAGAGTGGCTGGTTACCGGTACCTGTGATGACAAAGGTTTGTGTTCTCTGAGTGCTTCTGATTTTATCACTAATATTTTCCACAATTGTGGACTGGTGCAATTGTGGTATGTGCAAAAAACATTGGTCTGAATTTGTAAATTTTGCACAGTTACTGAGCTTTTTGTAAAATGCCGTTGTCTGTACTTGTTTGCAGTCAAATCATGCTATAGCAGTATCACTTGCAGCATGCTTTTGTACATTATTGTGAACAGTATGCATTTCATTCCAAGCCAGTTTAGTTGTTGTTGCTTTTACTTGTTTATGCAATAATCAGTCGGCGCTGTTGTCGTGATGTTAGATAGATGAATCTGCAATAGAATGTGCACTGTCCGAAGATCTGCTTATTTATTATTTAGTTCTGGAAGGATGGTTGTCTATGCTGGTAGTGAGCCCGTAAGAGACACGTCTTGGTTCGTGGTGTGGGTTCGACCAGTTTGTCGGCCCACCCTCTACACGTCTTGGTTCGTGGTGTGGGTTCGACCAGTTTGTCGGCCCACCCTCTATGGGTCTTGGTTCATGGTGTGGATTGGACCAGTTTGTCGGCCCACCCTCTACACGTCTTGGTTTGTGGTGTCGATTGGAATAGTTTGTCAGCCCACCCTCTACATGTGTTGGTTCGTGGTGTTGATTGGACCAGTTTGTCGGCCCATCCTCTACACGTGTTGGTTCGTGGTGTGGATTGGACCAGTTTGTCGGCCCACCCTCTACACGTGTTGGTTCGTGGTGTGGATTGGACCAGTTTGTCGGCCCACCCTCTACACGTCTTGGTTCGTGGTGTGGATTGGACCAGTTTGTCGGCCCACCCTCTACACGTGTTGGTTCGTGGTGTGGATTGGACCAGTTTGTCGGCCCACCCTCTATGGGTCTTGGTTGTTGTCGGCTAAGCTTGCATGTCGGTGAATGTGGATTTGCATGCAATGATCGTCAAGGATCATTCGATTGAAGCAGCTGCAGCGCTTTGTGAACAATTGTTGTAACTTGCGATTAATGCGTAGCTTCATAGTTAGAGAGGGAGAGACTTTCTTTGTGATTTTGTGACTACATCAAGGACCAACTTAGCTGGCCGAGGCAGCAAAGTCGTGGTCCAGTACTGATTGCGGATCTCATTCTGAACGCTGTGATAACATCTAACTGCTGTCTCACTGTGCATCGCTGTCGTTAACTGTCTGTGCACGCATCTGTAGATCGGTAAACGAAGTAAATAAGTAAGTAAGTAAAATGAAAAATGGAAGAGTGCACTGCACTTTGCGTAATGCGTAGTTCTGGAGTTTAGTGAAATTATTGTTTGTTGTTTTTTTTAACTTTTTGTTTAATTTCTATCAAGTTGAAACGTGAGCAGCGTATTTGTCCACAAATGCAGCTGGTTGGTTTTTATGAGACATCACAGCGCCCATTGTTTAAAATAAAACAGCTTTAGCTGCCAGATGAGACTGCTGTTAAATTTACTGTAAAAATCTGCTAAAATCATTTTGTGGCATTTGTGGAAACGTCCTGGTTTCATGTATTCGTGCTTTCATGTATGCAAGTGATTCAGTTTTCCTTAGTGACAAGTTTGATTGAAAAATCGTCGTTGTGGTTAACCGTTTGTGTAATTAGAATACAGTACACGTACGTGCAGTCTGATGAGCCGAACACGTTATGGTTGTGAGTGTGTACCTTCATTCGTAAGGTGTGTAATAATTGCTTTGTGGAATTTGCGGTCGAGGTTTCGTTAATTTTTGACAGTAGCAGACATTTCATGGTAGAAGTGTTAATGATTGGTTAGTGCCAAATGAGGCAAAACAGTTAAGTTTTTATGGAGATAATCTGCTCTGCTTGTGAATATGTATCGGTGTGTGTTCAGGGGCGCCGGAGCCGTGGGGGCAGCGCCCCCCCCCTCCCTGCCCTTGCTGCACGGGGGCAGCGCGGGGCAGAAAAATGCCCGTCATACACAGTGCACGTTTTGAAAAGTGCTATCATACTAATGGACCGATTAGGCCTATATTTTCCGCCAAACCAAAATAACAATTAAAACTTAATGAGATTTTAATGAACGTCAGCTACTCTGTATATAGCCGAGATTGACAGTCACATCGTCAGTTTGTCTAGGCATACATTCTCGGTTGACTATTGCCGGTATATAATGTAGGCTACTGTCTGTGACGTCACTATTAAGTAAACCAGCTGTTGAGAACTCGAGATGTGAATTGTGATTTGTGAATACTTCTATGGCCTGGTTCTCTCTGTGTAGCCCTCAGCGGCATCGTGGGTTAAAAAAAGTAAGCGGGACAGGAATTTGCAATTTTCCGACAGATGCTGAAAATTTCGACAAACCGCTGTAAATGTCCAACAGAGGAGACTATGGGTGCTCAAAATTTCAATTTTGACCCTAAATTTCCCCCAAAATAAGAGTTTTTCAGCTTCAAATTTTGCATTTTTCGACGAAAAATTTCTGACAAGAAGAAGATTTTCCGACAGCCCAAAATTTAGGGGGGGGGTGCCTCCGGCCACGACGCCACTGATTGCCCTCAAGTACGAGGCTGCCCCCCTGCCCTTGGTGGTCTCCGGCGCCCCTGGTCCGCCTCGTGAGAGTGTTCCAGACACGGGGTCCAGCGACCGTGAAAGCCCGGTGGTTGGTTAGCGACTGATGAAAGTCTGATGAAAGACAGGTGGCACCAGCAGACGATTGGTGGCCAGCAGAGCGTAGTGTACGTAAATAAAATTGTGTTTATTGCCTTTCATTTCCACATTTCCA
>Ga0209052_1000785_pt1 | contig 10724 bp, 10 predicted proteins | sample WorMetHEROISLAND_2_FD_187409 | JGI IMG/M metagenome (GOLD analysis project Ga0209052, IMG submission 187409) | Marine gutless worms symbiont microbial communities from Max Planck institute for Marine Microbiology, Germany - Olavius sp. 4 HERON... | ecosystem: Host-associated > Annelida >...
AACAATGAGTACGGTACGCATGATTTCGACGTGTAACATTACGACACATTTGGTGCACTGGAAACTGGCGTGATTTGACACATATATGTTTATTAGAAAAAAAGTTATGAATTAATAACCGTAAACTGCAGGATTACCTGATATTTTAATGTTTTTGCTAAAGCTGTGAAGAAAAATTCGAATGTTAGTGATAATAAGTGTGAAGCACTCGTCATAGCAAAATATGAGATTACTTTCATCATCATCATCATCATCATTTTATTTTCATAAAACCAAACACAAATGTCAAGGCCATGTAGGCACTTACAAGCATCACAGTAACATACATGACTAGTAATAGCAGTACAATAAAAAATTATGAACATAAAAAAGATAAAATAAAAGAAGAACTATATGCAACATGACTATATAACTCAGACATCCAGAGATAATTTATGGATATGCAAATAGTTTGTTATTACACAGGTAAATGAAATACCACATTAATATTAATAAACCAGGTGTTCAGAGAGGTACACTCGCTCAATAAGTCGCATAAAGCTTCGTACAGTAGCAAAATCATCGGCTGTAGCTGGTAGACTATTCCAGACCTTGACTATCCGATTACAAAAAAGTGCTTTCTAATGTCTACATGACTATGATGTTACAAGTAACTTGTAACCATGTCTGCACGTGGTTTCATTAGGGGTAACAGTGAAAAAACTGGAACAATCTATATCAATTAGACCAAAGTTTATTTTATATGAGTAGATAAGATCTTGATGGAGTCTCCATAGCTGGAGGCTTTCAAGGCTCAATATTTGCAGCCCTATCTTTGGGGCATGCTAAGCTAGTATGCAGGTGATGCTAGCAAGGCAGCAATGGCTATGTGGCGGCGTTGGCAGCCGTTTTGGTGACAGCAGTTACGTCAGTAGCAAAGTCTCACTGCAGACAGACGGCAACTGTTCCTAAAAGCCTTCCTGACAGCAGATGGGAGTAAGATATGTGCAAAGCAGAATACAGTAATTTGCATCTAAATGCAAAACAGAAGTTGGTTACTTCCAGTGACGGTTCCCAGATGGTCAAAAAAAATTGTGGCTGCAAACCCGGGCAATGAAGATGCCCAAAATCATTGTTGACTGCCTTAACATGTGATTACCTAACTGTTCTTGTCATCTTGGCTGATCCAGATGCCACGAGCATCGATGGATAAGCACCGATCCAATCCGATCCGATGTGGTTATGGTGTAATATTGAAATAAAATGGCTTTAGAAATTAAAATGTGTGTTAATCAGTTTAGAATAACAGCAGCATGCAGCAAGAATTTGAGATAAAGTTAAAAATAGGCATGTTGATGCAGTATGACTGTGAAATGAATCAGAAAATTTAATGAGGCTGCAAATATTTATAAATTTCTGGTTGAAATATTGTTTTAATGTTTCAGATATGGGATGCTGTTGATAGCCGACACAACAGCCTTACACGGATTGGACTCTACAAAGCACTTGCTCTGATAGCGTTAGCCCAGCAGGGCAAGGCAGTCAATACAAAGCTGCTAGACAGCTATTCAGATCAAGGTTACTTTGCTGTTTTAGCCAGCAGTATATAGTTCTTGAGACTGTGTTCTTGTGTCAAAGCTCCTCAGTCCTCACGGATGAAAAACAAAGTCTTAATGTTCTGATGTTGGTCTTAATTTAAAAATCTTGAGAATATCAAGACTTATTAATTAGGTTCTGTCATCATTTCCACGTTATTTCAGGAGATTAGCTGATTAGGATATTGTGGTAAAGTACTTTTTACTGTGTTTTATTTTCAAAACCAATTCTGTATTCTCTTTGTTAGCTATGGAGATTTACTTTTTTGAACTCTGTAGCTCTGAAAAATTGGTTGGTTGAACAAAACTTGGATGTAGTAATTGTAACGGTTGTAGATAATATGTATTTTGTTAATTTATTAAGAAAGTGTGTAGATCCGAATGTGGAAATGTTGTTTTAGAACTGCCTGTTCCAAATCTGGGTGAATTGTCGGACGTGCGAACGCTCAGCCATGTTGTTCGTAAAGAACGCTCGCCAAACGCTCTAAATTACACATATGCCGACCTCTGTGACCTCGACACTGTCACTGTGGCTCTGATACCGGAAAAGAAAGGACTGATCTTGAAGCACGTGGAATACGAAGTTTCCAGTCAGGTAGATTTCACTTAACTTTATCACAAGTGATGGATAATGTGCAGTGTTGTGTGTATAATATGATATTCTGATTTAATTTTTGTTTGGTACACTTCTGTTCTATTTAAACACAATTATCTCTAATAGTTGCATGCTGTTTCTGTTGCAACCAGTCAAACAAATCAGCACCGAATTGTTGCATAATTTTCTGTAATTTAGTGTTGATTGCAGGCTAATTATTAGGCTGAGTCGCTCTTGCAATGAAGCGATTTCACGCATTGCGATTCATTTCTCTGTAGCATGGTCTTTCTTCTGTCTGTCATCTGTCACATTCGTGCACCATGCTTAAACCATTCGACAGATTTAGATCTATTTGCCACGTACACTCGTGGAGTCCATTCGCACTTTGTGTCAGATGGGGGTCCCTGGCGCACATGTGAATGGGAGATTTTGGAGGTCAAACCTTCAGGCAAAACATGCAATTGCAAATTGCTGCTGCTGCCACCTAGTGAATACAAATGACAAGTGATTCCACCTTTTACCAGATTACTTTGGTCCTTGTTTACATTTGTCATGGCACTATATAATTGGTATGCAAGCCAGAGGACAGACTAAGGGTTAAGGCAAGATTGATGTTTATAGTTTATAGCATAGGCACATTTCTTGTCGCAGAGATGGAGAACGGTGGTGCTGCGACGCTACAGTGATTTCCTTGCATTGCAAGACGTGCTGCTACTGCGCTATCCATACCGTGCCATTCCAAGACTGCCGCCAAAGAAATATTACATCGTCACTGAAGGTAGAAGCATCTGTGAATCACTAGTCAGTAATCACATCGTATCGTACGAAGCAGCTTCAGCAGGATTTGTCAGCTGTGCATTTTGGTCCCACTGTTTCTTGTTGTCATGATGACTTGCAGAACTTCTAAACCAAGAGCTCTTTATCAGTCAATGTGTTGTTGACACTGATGCTGAAACATGGTTCTAAAGACCTGTTTTTTAAAGCCCAACCTTGTGGGTTTTATTGGGTTTTGGGTTTTTTTACTGTCCACATTAAATAAATATCCACGAATTTGCAAATTCCTAGGTTTGAAAGTTTTAAGAGATTAACTGTAATAAAGTATTTCATTATTAGTACAAGAAGAAACTAAAACTTGATTATGTTTGGGTTTTTTGGGTGGGTTTTGTCATGGTGGGTGTTTGCAGGTGGGTGCAGCCCACTGGTTGTTGTTTGGATATGTGCCCAGGTATCTGAACCCTGACTGGTAACTTTGCTGAGCTCTTTATATGGGTCAGTAGTTTTTTAATGGCACATCAGCTCGTGGAAGGCCAGTTTGTGCCATCATGCCATGACAGTGTCACCACAAGCTGGCTGGATAAGTTAAACCCATGTGTAAGATTAAGGCTGTAGGCTATAGGCTTGCGAGTGCATTATCTAGTTAAAAAAAGTTCAAGGGTTTGTAGTATGGCTCTTCATAAGAAACCCATCTCAGAGCTATGGAGCATCACCTGTCATAGGGATCACAGAGTATTACCTGCCACCTGACACAGTTGAACACGCCCTACCTTAATCCCAGCCATCCAGGCCTGTACTTGATTTACCTACCCCACAGGGATGGAAGGCTGAGTTGACCTGCGAAGTGCACCTGTGTTGATGTATGCAATGTCATTACCATTAAACAAAAGCTTAACTGTAGTCTGCGGCTGTGCATTGAACTGTATGGTATTTGTTGTGTTGTGTGCTAACAGATCGTGAGTTCATTGAGCACCGGCGTCGATCACTGCACAGGTTTCTCACGCTGGTTGCACGACACCCGTCCATCTGCAACGAACACATTCTCAAGTATTTCCTCACGTACAAGGGCTCTGTAAGATCTTTACTTCTGCTTCATTGTCTTAGAGGGTGGGCCAAGAAACCCGGACCTATTTGAGCATTGATAACTTAGCGACTGTTAGTGGTAGAAAGACGTGTGACATGTCAAATGTTTTAGAATGTTGTAGAGTAAAGGTGCAGAACTTGCATAGCAGTGCATTTAAATATTCTTTGCCTAATTTGCAAAAATCTTCACCACCCCTGAAATTATGGTTTTTTGGCCCACCTTGTAGTTATTTTATCTTTTTGTATATAATTTGTTACCATACATTGGATCTTATTCATGTCTTTCACTGATGCGTGCAAATTTGTGGATTCATACTCAGAATAATTTAATGTGTTATTTTGTAATAATCTCCATAGTGGCTGTGATAGTCATATTTCAAACTTTTGAAAAAATTTTTGGACAACAGCCCCTATTCCCCATGACGTGATGTCTTTTGGAACTTTTTCTATAATTGTAGAGCTTAAATTATGCTATGGGCTGTAAGCAGGAGGTGCACAACAAGATCAGGGAACAGTTCAGAAACATGCCGGATGAATTTATGACGAGTTCTGTGGCAGCAACGTCCAAAGTAAGTGTGATCTGTCCGTTTAATTGTGCAGGAAATTTGCATACTTACAACCACGTTTTCCGTACTGCAAATAGCGACTTTTATCCATATGATACCGCAAGGCACATGTCATGTTTTGTAATTTCTCACTTGTCCATCTTTGAACGTCATTGGCATCATTGTCATCACAAGCCTAGATATGCACCAAAGATATAAAAAGTTCTAACAGTTTTCTGTATTGTATGCTAACAACCATGTTTCTTAGGCATAAAATACAGCACAACTGAACTTTGGTTGTTTTATTTGATTGTAAGAAGTCTTGAGGACTTGAGGTCTAGTGTAAATGTAGCAAAAACTGGCATTCACGTTTGCAAGTAGCAAATTCTGCATCTAATGACAAATGAAAATCCACATGCCACAGAATGCTGTAAGCCGTGAGAGTAATGCACGTAGTGGACTGTTTGCAGGATCTGATTGGAGAGAACGCAGCTAAGGAGTTTGCTCGCAGTCGTGAGCACATCCGTGTGATGGTTGACGTTGTGACACGAATCCGTGACATCGCAGACCGACGCGTGTCTGCAACTAATGTCTATGCAACGGACATGCATCAGCTCAGCAAGGAATTGAGGTAATCCTTACCTTACCTTACCTTACCTTCGGGGTGGGAAGGTTGTTACACTGCCCAGCGCTGAGGCCGTATCAGTTCAGCCCAATGCGCTGCCCCGATGTAACCAGAAGGTCACAGTGATCGGCTGTGAAGCCGAAACATCGGCTGTGAAGCCGAAATTGGCTGTGAAGCCAAACAAATCACCAGCCACCTGGGACTGGTGACGTGTAGTATGGTTGTTCCTATTAGGCGGTCTGCGCTTGGTTAGCTCCTCTCCTTCAGATTAAATAATCGTCCGGGTCATCGGTGCAAAAGCCCCACCACCACGACAAGGTGGCAGACCTCAGTGGGGGGTGAACATGCGCGCCTATAACTTTTTTGTTAGTGGAGATCTCGCGGTGAAAAAGAAAGAAAGAAAGAAAAGAAAAGAAACATCGGCCTAATAAATGAATGTTGTCAGCTGTGTACGGTGAGAACGCGACGGAAGAACGTTGGTTCGTTGGTGTGCAGAACGTGAAGGACGACGGAACGCATTCGTGGAGGTTGAAGCACTTCAACAAGCCGGCCTACTGCAACCTCTGTCTCAACCTGCTCGTCGGACTAGGCAAACAAGGACTCTGTTGTCGATGTACGTTCAGTCAGTCGAAATGCAGCACGCGCACTACATACAAATTACAATAAAACATCACACCAGAAAAAAAGTCGAGTACACGGTGCTATAAAATAAAAAGAATAAACGACCCGTCTAAAATTGAAGAAACGCTGCTCGCTGCGTATAGTCTCTCCGCAATCGTTTGTTCGTCCCCTGGATTACTCAGACTCAGTTGTGTACAGATCTTGTTAAAATGTTGTGGATGGATTGACCACGTCCGAAGCACGACGCTTGTGGATTTTAGTGGCGATCTGATATTTTTTGTGGATTGTGGATTATTATCCAGGATTTTTTTACCACTAGGAGATAGGGCGTAAATAATTGATACTTTACAATGTATCTCAGCAAATTACGAACGGATTTCGATATAATTTTACTGAGGCGTGAAAAGTGGTTCACGGACCAACCAGTCAGATTTTGGCGGCGATCTGACTTTAGAATCCGGACCCAGGGTTTCTGAATTTGGAAACTGATCGAGGACTTTCTGGACGAATTTCTGATGACATTTTGTACTACTGCAATGTCCACAAACGTCCAAGGATAAAACACACTCCCCGGCGGAGCTTTGAACGCCGTGAGTGCTTTCTTCTAAGACGTTTATTAATACAATTTCGTACAGTGGCGGTGCATGTCAGACCACAATTTGCCTGCATGGTGTGTGCGTGTTTGTTGCTAGTCTGTAAGTGCACGGTCCACGAACGTTGCGTCGCCCGTGCCCCCTCAAGCTGCATAACGACTTACGTCAAGTCCAGGAAGGCGACCATGGTAAGTGACACGAAGTCCACTGCAAACAGTTGGACCTTTGAATTTAACCGAATGTGCTGCTGAATCGCAGTGAAATTCGAAGGAAAACGGTGCAGATTGTCGAAAATCGACGTCGCTAATTACAAAGTTTAGTGAGATTTTGGACGTGCAGTAGAAATACGGTCACGTAACCAGGCTCGCCGAGGATACTCCGGCCCATCAGGCTTTGCGGTGCCACGTCGACATGACACTCGGTCGTTTCCCGGACCCTAGCTGGAGACGTCGTCCAGGCCGCCCCAGGAACAGGTGGCTCGACCAGCTTCGCGGAGACAACAACTCCTCGCCTGCTGATCTTTGGAGACGAGCTTCGTCACGTGGACATTCGGGGGTGACGCTACGGTCCTCGCCGACTACGCGTTAACGACGACGACGAGTAGAAATACGCTGATAAACAGGAAGACAGCCTAAGCAAGTAAGCAAGCAATTTGCACTGGTGTCTTTCAGCACAAGGTTTTGAACTTTGGGAGACATGGTTTAGATCTGAGTATACGGGCTTTGGGTCCAACCAGTAATAGGCAATGAGCAAACGGTTTTCGTGTTGTATGAGGCTAGGAGTGTTTAATAACAGTCGCTGCACATGAATTGAAGCACAACCCCGTCTAATCAACGCTTGCCGTAATTAAATATATTTTATTAAAGTGTGTTCGATGTACGGAAGGTTTTCGTCCGGTAAAAAGTATCAGCGCGAGTAAATTGAATACGTCTTCGCAATTCATTAACTGACCGATATATTAAGCTGACTGACGCCGTGCTACGTCCGTTAAGCTACGTCCTGTTTTGTTTCATCAGCGCTCTCTGTCAACGGATCGCATATAAATACTATAGAACGAACTTGGCGAGTGTGATAGTCTGCGCACGCAAAGCTCAGTGGAAAAGTCCGCGTCAAGTTCGCCGCCGTATAACGCTACTACTCTAGTCGCCAGGCTTTCGTATTAACTTAGTTACCTACATACTAAATGTGTCGTTGTATGATTGTTGTAGGCAATGAATCATCATTGGGTCGAGGCCAACTGTCCGGGGAAATGCGATCGCTGTCGCAAGTCTATCAAGTCGTTGAACGGTCTTCACTGTCGCTGGTGCAAAATCAGCGTAAGCGTCACGCGCACGCACGCACGCACGCACATGGCGACGTTCTCATTGCGAGCTATTTCGTACTGCTGCACAGAAACTCGGAATAATGTTAACATTCGAGCACGCTTTTTGCAGTTCGCGTCGTTTACATTTGGAGCAATCTACGTCCTTATGTGGTTGGTTGCCGTGGAGAATATCACTTCTTTTGTTCGAGGTCTCAATTGCCTGAGCACAAGCGTGTGAGCAGTATAAGTTATTTGGTAATTTGAGGTCAATTTTTGAAGTTTTTTTTCTCAAAGTTAGTATTACGAGTTAGTGCTATCTTAATTTCCTGTTTTTCTAGCACAGCGTTTTATTGCGTTTATTATGTCGATGTATTGTGTGCTCATATTGATGTGCTGGTTAGTAAAATATGTCAGATAGGTAATAAGCTATTAGTGTTGCAAAGAACCTGGAATACACACGTGTACTGTTGTACAGCTATGCAGACTATTGTGCCGTGTGTAGCTGCACAACAAGTGTGCCTCGCATGTCAAGCCGGAATGTGACTTTGGAGAATTCAAACAGCATATTCTGCCTCCAACCGCCATCTGCCCGGCCGTCCTCGTAAGAACACAACCGTAGCTTAAATTTGGTTGATTTCGTTGATGATCGTTTTTCTCAGTTTAAATTTTATTGTGCAAACTTTAAGCAGTAAATTATTTTGTTTTATTGAGCAAATAAACGATTGATTGATTCATTGATAATTGATTGGTTTGATCGATCGATCTTGTTCCTCATCTAATCGCTAGGTGTCGGACTCGCGATGCATTTGAGATCTGCCAGTCGACACTTCCTCACTGTTTTGCAGTTTGGTCGGTTTCGTTAAAATACATTCGGCCGTCGGGCTTTCGCTGTTGGGGGTCCGATGGCTTGGAACTCATTACCGGACAATCTCCATGATCCATCGCTTTGCAGCAGTAGCTTTAGGCGTGGTTTAAAAACTGTACTTTTTGCCGGATACTGTACATTGAGATATTGATATTCTCCACGGGTTGTAGTGTGCTCAGCGCAATAGAGATTTTTCGTGATATTGCGGTGTATAAATTTGATGTTGACACTGGTCACATATTGACATTGCGGCTTCTAAGCCCAGCAGTCCTACTGCCACGCAGTGACTCCAGGCAAGAGTTTCACAGACTTGAGTCATGTTACGTTAACAGCTATGTTAACAGTAACTCGATGAATATCATGACACATCAATAGTAAATTCTTTATTTGATGATCAGTGTCGCATGTTGGCGGTAGGCTTAGCTGGTGGTCCGGCGACGCCAGTCAGACGCAAAGCCTGAAAGGTTTGTGCTCTGAGCCAAAGATTATTCTGGGAAAAGCGTTGCTTCTGTGCCTGGATTTACAGGAGCGACAGAAGAAGGACCGCAAGGACATCAGCAGGTCCGAGTCTTCAGATGAGAATCTGATCGCAGCCGATGCAACATCCGGGCCTCAACAGGTGCGCTCGCAAACTAAAAAAGTAGAGCCGATAGTGATCAAAAAAATTAGTAGTTAACCTTTCAAAAATTAACGATTAATTAATTTTTATTAAAAACTAAACTATGATCGTTATCCAAGAACATGTATGTAAGTGGTTAGAAAGATTATCAATATTATCGGCATGATAATATAAAATAAAGTATTATTTTATATTATCATGCCGACAGTCAATGTACTCTGTATACCGAAGGCCAATATGATAAGCCCCCTTGTTTGTCTTTATTTCAGGTTTTCTATGCATCGGTCTAAATAGTAGCAACAAACAGAGATGCTGACAGCTGCAGACGTTTAGTTCACTGCCATCGTTGCTTGTCATATTTGGACTTTTTCAGCGAATGCATGATCAGAACTAATTAGCAGAAGCAACTTGTGTGTCGTCTGGTGGTATGCAGGCGCTAAGCACGAGTTCGTTCCAGGTGACTCCACCTGCCGGCACAATTCCGCTGCTGGTCTTCGTTAATCCAAAGAGTGGCGGCAAGCAGGGAACGCGGTCAGTCATTTGTCACCAACACGTGCTAATAACGCCTGTGCTCAGTTTGACAGATAGGACACAAGTTTAGCAATGCTGCATAAAACGCGAACCAGTAAAGACGCTTGCACGTGTGCCATAAAATAAAATAAAACCAGCTAAAACAATTGTAAAACAACTTATTTTGTTTTATTGCAATATGGCCTACGTGTGAACTTCTATGATAAAATGCAACTTCTCTGCAAGTTTGTAGCGCCGCGTTTCGTTTTGTGATAAACAATAAACGTAGTTGACAGCGACCATCTTTAGTTGTTCTATTCTTATTTTATTAGTCTTACCCTACAGAATCGCTCTCACGCATTACTCAGCTGTTCGTCGGATTTTAAAGCCCAATGACTTCATTTTTTTTTGTTTCTGTTATTTGTTAATCTTTCCATTCTTCCTTTTGTTTCCGTGAGTAGACGAAGCCGGTTGTTCATCAGTTGTAAGAGCACGTTTTTCATGTCGCATTGTTGTGTGTCGTTGTTAGCGCGTTGGAGTCTTCTGACGTTGCAAGCTGTAATCTGACAATGTAACAATTAGTAAATATTAAAATCAATCTATACTTCTACTAAACCCAAAAAGCATCAAAATTGTTTATGCAGACTTTAAAGATACATGGTTTTGTTACATTGCCGTCGTGATTCGTTCATTAGTTTTGATGGTGTAAATCTGTTTGCAGCATATTTAGAAAAATGCAGTACATACTAAACCCGCGACAAGTCTACAACTTGTGCAAAGAAGGTCCGATGCCGGGGTAAGTTCAATCAATCAATCAATTTATTTGTCATGAAACACAGTACACGTGACATCGCTGTTATCGCACTGACAGGAACAACCAGGCTAAAAAGCGCTTACGGTAGTCCAAAGTAACAAACATGAATTCAAACAGAACTTGCACATAAAAATTACCAATAATCAGCACTTAAAACAGACTAAATGTTCATTAAAATCAATATGTAAAATGCTTTGCTTAAA
>Ga0209052_1000786_pt1 | contig 10722 bp, 8 predicted proteins | sample WorMetHEROISLAND_2_FD_187409 | JGI IMG/M metagenome (GOLD analysis project Ga0209052, IMG submission 187409) | Marine gutless worms symbiont microbial communities from Max Planck institute for Marine Microbiology, Germany - Olavius sp. 4 HERON... | ecosystem: Host-associated > Annelida >...
ACTGCAGCAGTGAGTTGGCGGCTCTCGTCGCAGGTGGTAGACTGTTCCAGGCTCGAGCTGCTGCCACTGGAAACGCCCGGTCGCCGATGGTGGAGCGTCGCGTCGACGGCACTTGCAGCGTCATCGAGTATAAGACGATGTCAAATATTGGAGATGGACAAGTCAGTGAGTAGTTCCTTCAGCACATCAAAGGCCATTCAGTGACATAACAACGTTAATAGTAACTAATTACGTAAGCAAAAGTAGTGTATAAAATCAACGCCATCTACCGGAGCTCGGCAGAGTTGGCAGTAGAGGTCGTGGATGTTCTAGCTCATAAAGGGCTGACTGCAGCCTCATAATGGTGTGATTGAGAACGTGTGAGAATAGCGCTAGGCTGAATGCAATCGCTGCTGCCACCTGCTGATTGCCTGCGTACATCACATCAATCACAGTAACAACAATGCTGCTGTATCATATATCACATTGTAACGATAGATCTCAGCGGTGTAAGCGCCAATGTGCACTTCTAGATCACATATAGTACATGATAGTCTAAAGACATGCTAGAAACTAAGAACTAAAAAAAAATAAAATGATAAAACAAAAAGCAGATTGTCTGGAACGTGTCGATATTGTTGTAAAACCAATGAAACAAAAATGTTTTCAGTTTGCACCGAGAAGTTACAAGAGATGCTGTGACAGTGACGTCATCTGGCAGCAAATTCCACAACCTACAGCGGCTGTGACGGGAAAAGACCAGTTGACAAGTGTCGTAAGTAACTAACTACAGCCACTCTTTCACTGAGTTACACACAATCATCATCACCATCATCATCATCATAATGCAAAGCGTTCAGCCGTAGCATCCCGCCGTTGCGATTTGTTGCCAGGACGATTTGTCGTCTGTCAGCTCCAGAGCGTCGGTCACCGGAATTCACGTGTCCCGGCAGATCCGATGAATCCAGGTGGTGGCAGGTCGACCTCGAGCACGCTTCCAGTCGGGAGGTGGCCGGACACCATCTTGAGCTTCGCAACAGGTCCGAAGAATCTGGTTGACTGGGACATCACCAGTGAGTCTGGCAAAGTGAACGAATAATCCAAGTCTTCATTTGCGGACGATGGAAGAGGCCGTGAGAAGACCAGGGCGATGGTAGACATTAGAGACGTAATCATAACTAATCAATCATCAAACTACACATAATTTGAAATTCTAAAATACTCAACTTCCCCCTAAAATGCAATTTAGTTCAAATGGTATTTTAGTTTCTTCAATAAGCTTAATTCTGAAGATCGGTAATGAAAATATGGCTGGTGTAAAATCAGCTAAATAAGGCCTACGTCGAACAAGAGTAAAAATCAGGTTATCTAAAATGGCTGTGCCCAAAAGTAAACAGGCCAAGCCAAATAATTCAGGCCAAACACAAGTCCGATTCTGAATAATTTCAAATGTGTGTAAAATAATAAATGAATAAACTCATACAATACGAAAATAATTAAAGATCACTGACAAACCGACAACTACGCACAGTTTAGGACATAAAAATTTAAAAAAAAAACTAAAAAAGTGGGGATTGTCCCTCAAGTGACAACTGAAAACATTTTTATCCTTTGAAGCTTCAAACACTGATTGTGAATGTTTATGAAACTACTTATGATTCTTGTATCTCCGACTGATGTATTGACACTGTGATGAAGATAAACATTTATGCATAAACTCAGGTGGGTTGCGTGACAGCTCATCACCATTGTGCCACTATGAGCTGTTGATGGTTAAACCAACTAATCTAGCATACAACATGGCTGGCTCCATTAAGTACCCGTGACTGGCTAGGTAAAGGCCTGGCAAAAGAGCCTAATGTTACACAAAACTCGCTCTTTCTCCAGTAGCGGTGGCAGTAACCATCGCCAGCACTCATTTTGCCGTCCCACAGAGGGATGGCCAGGCTGAGTTGGCTTGATCGGAGATACCTACATAGGTTGAGGTTATGCAGAATGTGAATGGTCACCCATCTCAATCCTAACCCGGGTCAACATACAGTAAATTCGTTGATGTGACCTTCGATCATACAGAAAAGAAGACTCATGCTGTTTGGACACCTGACCAGAATGGATGAGTCAGCCGATGCCAGGAGAATTCTGACTGCAGTTCCCCAGAGTGATTGGAGAAGGCCAGTTGGACGACCCCACTCCTCCTGGATAGCCACTCTGAAGAACGACCTATCTCTGCACAACCTCACCTTTGAGTATGCTATCGAAATGGCCCTGGATAAGCCGCTGTGGGGACTATTGGCAGCAAGCGGAGCTACGCACTGATGGTGCATGCCGAATAATGATGATCATCATCATCATCATCATCATCAATTTATTTGGAATAAAACCAAACACAAATGCCAAGGCCATGTAGGCACTTACAGGCATCACAGTAACATGCATGACAGAGCAGTAATGGTGGTACAATAAAGACAAATGATACAAAAACGATAAAACAAAACAAAAGCAGCAGTATATTCATATGTGAAGAGTTTGCTGTGACACATGAAAACGGGATATCCCGTTAATAAACCAGGTGTTCAGAGAGGTCCACTCGCTCAATAAGTCGCATAAAGCTTCGTACAGTAGCAAAATCATCGATTGCAGCTGGTAGACTATTCCAGACCTTAACTATCCGATTACAATGATGATGATGATGTGACCAACGACATTACATTGTTACCGCTGGACCAAGTTGCCACCTGCAGTGTAATGCAGGCAACATAACGTGTAATCTGTGATATGACATGATGACGGAAGGTGGTCACGTGATGCAACTGACCATGCTTCTGCATGACGTGAATCATGGCAAGGCAGATGACGATGATCTTAAAGACCATCTCATTCGACAGTCGGTTTGGCTTGTCATCAGCCGACTGCTGTGATGATGATGACGATGATGATGATGATGGATGCTGATGTTCCGAGTCCTGACGGAACATACACAGGTTGAAGTCATGTAGAGTGCTCTGACATATCTGTTGCACTGACCCTGCATCCGAGCTGAAAACAACAACAACTACTACTAATACTACTACCACTGCTACTGCTGCTGCTACTACTACACAGGTTGAAGTCATGTGGAGTGCTATGACATATCTGCTACATCGACCCCCATCCAAACCGAAAAAGACAAAATACACACTGCGACTACTACTACTACTACTAGTACTATGACAACTACAACTACTATGATTGACTACTACTATGACTACTACTACTACAGACCTGTGATGTGAGTTGCTGTAGAAGATGCTAAATAGATACACCAACCTCATTACAAACTATGACTACTACTACTGCTACTGCTACTACTACTACTATTACTACTACTACTACAACTACTACTACTACTACACAGAAATAAAAGATACTTTACTTCTCTACAGCGGTCAGAATATTCCAGTACTGCCAACCTGTGGTGCGAGTTGCTGTAGAAGATGTTGAATAGATACATGAGCCTCACTACAAACCGCTTCACATCCCGACACCTACCGAACATCAACGAAACATGTCAGAATAACATCCTCCGACTACTACTACTACTACTACTACTACTACTACTACTACTACTACTACTACTACTACTACTACTACTCCTTGCCAGCAAACAAGAAACACTTGATGACACGTCCATTCAATCAGTCATTTGAAAAGTCATTTAATGCATTACTATGGTCCAGGATAACGTGTCAGTGAAGTTCTCTGAGAGGCCAACAGTCATTTGCAGCAGCAGCAGCAGCTTACATTTGTTGTTCGAGTGAAAGTCCTTTCTGTGTCGACGGTTGATCAGTGAGCTCGTGGTACCTCCGTTGACTGCGCTCCAACAGTCGGACCAGGTTGCCATGGGCTCCGTCGAACGCTGACGGCGACAGCAGGCTGCACAGTGTTCATCACAACAATGCAATCGATACATTCACACCAGTCTATAGACAGAAAATGCAATCATCTGACCTCGGCCAGGCCCGTCCGCCATGTTTCGCTTTCCTTGCATCATTTTATTCACTGCTCGATTGCACCCGATGCATTGAAACATTGCCAACTAGCAACATGAGGCACCGGTGGTATTCACCGGTAAACAAAAGAACAAAAAAAGAGCGAAACATGGCGGCTGGCTGGCCCAGTCGGCTCGCAGCAAGGACGAGTCATTTTTCTATTTAGAGACTGATTCATGCTGACTCACTGCCGTGTCCCTGATGTACCTAGTTGGCTGTATTAAACCAACGACCTGCCGTATTAACACAATCAGGTATTTCCAGTCTCCAGTGCCAATCTTTGAAACGAACTACCAGCATACCAGCCAGCTGTTTGTGTACTGGTAAATACACCGGCCTCAATCAACTTAGCTGCTCTACGCCGAGCCCAGTTACCACTTGGATGGGTGACTGCCTTCAGACAGGTAAACCATCTCAGTACATAACCAACCACCCAGGTCAACTCAGCCTTTCATCCCTGCAGACTAGGTAAATCATGCACAAACCATTGTGGTTGCGGTTACAGCAGGCCACGTCCATCTGTGCCGGGTAACACTGTGTGATCCCATATGACGGGTGACGCTCAGTAGCTGTGTGATGGGTTTCCATGAAGAGCTATGCACATGCTTTAACCTTTTAACCAACATCAACAATGTTCAGCACCGTCAACATTGGGCTTTGGGCAGCATCTGAAGACTTCATCAGTGATAGTCACACCCAGACTTATTCTTTTCACATAAGAATCCAAATAATTTCAAATAAGATCCATAAACATCTATGTACATATGTATGTGGCCCTATATGTAAATGTTATTAAGCCACGTTTAACCTTCCTACGGTGCAGCATAAACAGAAACTGCACATCATATGAGTATACTGTGGTAGCACTGAATTAGCCCAATGCAGGACTCGGAACTTTTTTCCAGATAACAGTAAGAAAAGATCAGCAGAGCCGAAGCAAACAAACCATCTAATGTAGTAGTATGCAGCATTGAGACCATAACAGCCACTACCAGCCAGCGTTCCCAACTGGTTGAATGGCATTCCTGTCAACACAGTGTATATAAACACACCAAATTAAGCTACTCTGAATGACACCCTCACACATTGTTTCATTACTTTCTTTTTTCTACAGTTTGTTTTGTCTTCACGGTGTCATCATTGACACCGACACGCAGACTGTAGCATCACCCCGAATGCCATGTGAGATGGCTCATCTCCAGAGATTAGCAGGTGCTATTTTGTCATCCCTGCAACACAAAACTCTGCAAAAAGCAACGTTTTTAGACATCTGCATTATGAAGAGTCTCAGACATATATTACTAAGACAGAGAAGATGGAATGTGCACATTAGAAGAGTTAGATGTTGCACAGTCAAAATAACTCAGAAAAGCAGGCTGTCATCAAGTTTTGATCACATGGTGTGAATGAATGTGGAAATATACCCAAACATGCCACTAAAAGTCGACAGACAAATTACTACTAATTAATTCAGTCAATTCATTTCAAAATAAATCAAAACAAACTAGTACATAAATGAAAATTCACAGCTAGCAGACTGGTGGAGAGTGAACTGCTCACCGAACTCGGGACAGAGCGTCAGAGCTTGGTAGTAGTAACGTTGTGACAACGTACGACAAGGCACTCCGGCAAAGTCATGCTGGTATCGCGCTAAACACAAACCACTCACCACAATGACGATGATCTAACTGCTGTCCACAGCCACAACTTAACTACATTTCACTGCCATTCAGCGGTGGTAAGCAGCAACATATTACAATCACATCATCCTGTTTGGCACTGTTTCAACTTTAATGCTTTAATCAAATCAATCAATCAATCACTAAATTTGTAAACATTCATAAACACAGTTCTCAGAGGTGCCTGCCACAACTAAGCATGATCGAAAAGCCACCTTAAAGTGTAGTTTAAAAGACTGTCTAACTGTTTTAAATCTCACCAAAGATGTTCATGATCCATTTAAATACAACTCAGTACATAGAATCAAATAAATGCTTATCAGCTGCTATTACAGACTAGATTACAATCTAAACAAGAGTTCCAAATAATAATGACTAGTTTAATCAAGTTTTCCAGCACGAACTCTATAATCACCAAGGTCGCCGAGGTAGACAAGACATCGATGACAACATTCGACAGCCCATTTCTGAACATCTGCTGATGGTTCTAACTTTGAACTGTGATGTGGTTTACGATCTAAAACACACACATGCGTAATCGGACATGAACAAGGATTAATAATTACATGAAGCAATTAAGTAGGCCCAGGGCCTAATTTACAAGTTTCATATGTTGAACTTACAAAAAAAAACATACAAAAAATACACTTACCAGTATAAAAATCCTAAACAAAATTGCAATTTACACAAGATTCTTACAATCAACTTGTAAAAAAACGTATGAAAAACTTGTGCATAGTTACTTACTTAGAAAATGTTATAAATAAATCCTAGCAAGTTTTGAAAATTAGGTGCCAAGTTAACAGTAGCACATTACTCACGAGTCTTGGACTCTGCTATGTAGTAGAAGTCGACACACATCGCTAGGCTGAGGTCAAACTCTGACTCGAGACGACACAGCAGATGATGATAGTATCCCAGAGCTGAGGCCAAGTGTGTCCGAAAAGCATTCTCCAGTGAGCTGTTTGGAACCATGTGCTGCGGACAAAGAACATTCAGCAATATGATCATCTCACAGCTGTTTCACAGAACTCTTTAAGCCAGCATTGACCAAAATCTGATATGCTACAGGGTCGGCAGAAAAACGAAAATTGAATGAAATCCATGTGTTACTCTCAAATTCAGCATAATTTCAGTGGTGGTGACTACCGTAAAGTCTCAGATATAATGCACACCTGTGTATAATACGCACCCCCAGTTTTCAATTTTGCTGTAATGCAAATATTTGTAATCCTATGTATAGTACGCATCTCGAATTTCACCGCCAGGGTGACAGTAAAATCTGATCCTGTAGGCATGCTGCTGTAGCTAGCGCATGCATGCATTCATGGCCAGTTGGATGATCTCGCTTTGTCTGTCTGTCGTTTGACTGATACAGTAATAGGCTATGAGTACGCGGCGTTCCTACACGGCGGCTGAACAACTGAAAGTGGTTCAATATGCCAAAGCTCATGGCAACTGTGCTGCTGGCCGTGAGTTTGACGGCATATCCCGGGCAAACGTCCATCTTTGGCGGCGTCATAAGGCCACACTGGCAGCGTTACCAACACTTGAAAAAAGGAATCCTGTGTATAATACGCACCCCAAAGTTTAAGATAATATTATAGAGAAAAAAGTGTGTATTATATCAGATTTTACGGTATTTATAAATGCAAATTAGGCCAACAGTATTTAAGTGCACTGATATGCAAGTTCTACCCCTTTTCTGGTCAAAATTCCAAAAAACTCTGGACATATCACATGTCATTCTACCAATAACCGTCGCCAAGTTATCAATGCTCAAAAGTAGTCCATTTTTGGCCCACCATGTAGTCCTAATAGTGTTAAGTGCTGCTTACATTTAATGCAATCAGCAGCACTGGTGACCTTCTACTCCATTCATCAGTGGGCACAGCAGACACACTCAGCCAGGTCATGTCATCGGAGAACGAACTGGCACAGTTTTTAAACTGCACAAGGACACTGTCCAATGCAGACTTGGAAGCAGCCACCTGGCATCCACTTACTGCAATTTTAACAGACCAGGACTGCCCAGCAGGAGCAGTCTGATCATCGGCACATGAGTGAGTGAGTGAGTGAGTAAGGTTTAGTGTCCCGCTCGATGCATTATAGGTCATTTTGGAGACGGTATAGGCACATGATAAGAGATAGTGGAGATGGCTATGGACCTCAGTGGTTACACACAGCAGTAAGTGAGTGAATACATTGAATCATGACCTAACACTGACACTAGGTATCTGATCAAAGTGGCTGCACCCAACACAACCTATATACGCCACACTTTACAGCAATCAACTCTTAACATGACACACACTGATCCAAAACTGTAGCTAGTGAGCAATTTCAATGCCACCACATGGTCAGTGTTTCTCACTGACAATGCAAAGAAAACAAAGAGAAAACAGCGAAATACTTTGCGGTTATGTTTCATTAGCTGGATAATCTCGTAGAACGATTTACGCCAAAGCAATTCCTCGGCCTTGCGACCATATTCCAGTGGACAGTAGAACAGGAGCTTTTCACAATACTCCTGAAGCCTACAAGTTCACAATAAAGTTCACCAGTAAGTGCCTGTATTGGTGCAAATTCCCAATAATGCACACACTCCACTATTACTACAGATCACCAAATGTACTCGATAAACTTTTGATGTTATGCAATGGCCAGTAAGTGAAATTTCACTGAGTTAACACTGAACTGATTTATGCTGCTTTATATGCTGCACAATAATATTAATAACAGTAATAATAATCCCACATATAGAGGATCATGTGCACACACAATAGGCCAAGTAATTCAGTGGCCATACCATAATCATTAACTCGGACATTTCTTGAATTTCTTACATTTACAAAGTTTTCACTTTTAGTTTTTATTTTAATTTCTGTCGGACAAGGATGACAATGCCATTAACAAAATGTTGGCAATCTTTCCTGCCTTGTCAGATGTGGGCTGACTCCCAAACTATGTCCCAAAGAAAAACCAAACAACTTGCTGTACAGCCAAATTCATTAAGCATTAAGTGCTTTCCTGTCTCTGAATAAAAGCTGTTAAAATACGGACAATCAGATAAGACTCAAACGTTCTACACTGGCCTGTCACGCAGCATAATGGCATCCGGCAGGAATACATCTCGATATGCTTTCTTCTGCTTGATAATTCCATCATGTGCCTTAATGATGTCCAACACCCCTCTGTATGATAATAAACACAGAATTAACATAACAACTGGCAAAAATTTCTCAAGAAACTCACTGGCATTATAAACAGTGTAAGACAAAAACATATTTATGCACATGATACAGTATCCGGTGTCAACCAGTGTCAATGTCAAACAAGATTGTCAAGCCTTGCTCAAGCCAAAAATACTGCCCGGGGAGACCTAGTCGCTTCCGCAGGCAGTAACAAAGTGGTGCCATCTAGCGAATGACATTTGGTGAATAACTAAACTGGTTCAAGCAGTATCATGCAAGCAAGAAACACAGAGAAACAAATGTGACTTTGACCTTGATTGATTGATGGGGAGCTCAATAGGGTTCTAGAGGTCGTCATTTCGAATGACATGACATGACATGATGTGAATGGGTTCATGTACTTTTGTTCATATTCATGCAAAATTTCATCAGTCTTAAGTGCAGCGGTTCATGAGTTATCTATCGTGTTGACAAAGTATTGACGACGCTAAAAACAATACTGTCGTCGCTTACGCGGCCAGTAATCAATATTGTTGTTGTTGTCATCTTACCGATAGATGCGTTTCGCTTTTTCTGCTTCTGGTTTAGGTTCAGGAGCCTTTATTGTAACCTTCTTCATCTTCGCATACTGCTCTATAGTGCGTTCTTCTTTCAAGTACAAAACCTCCCGCTATCATCTGAACGTCTGTGCCATACTATAATCTTTTAATAATTCCTCCTACTAGCAAGAACTGCTAAAAAAATTTCATATCAACAAAAACACACAATCACCATATTGTAAACATTTCTCATAGTCTCGTAATGTTCAGTTATTTTATCTTTTTAGAAACTTATTTTATATCGTGATAACGTAGCGAACTACGAGGTTATAGTTTATTATTATCTAAAAGTACCTACACTTGGGTTTTGCATGTGGAGTGCCAAAGTTTAAAAGTATATAGAATTATGACATTTTTGCAACAAAGTTTAGAGAGTTGCAATGTTTGCTATTAAATATTCTTTGTAGTCTGTTTTTGTTTACATTTTTAACGTAAGAAATCGTGTAAATAGTAGTGCTATTGCTAATCAGACCCGTCAAACGAACGAAAAGCACTGTGAACCATTGAACCAATAGTATAAAATTGGAACAGAGTCAACTCGCCACACTGACCCTAACCCCAACCCTACTGGTCACGAGTTGATCATTTGCCTTACAGTAGACACTAGCAGAAATTCATTTTAAAATTAATTTAATTTTTTTAGTGAAGTGCATCTGTAAATTCAATAAAATGTTAATGCATTTGTGCATTGCAGTTGATACACTGGTATATTGGTTGTGTGTGTGTGCAGGTAAAATGTCACGTGCTGTGGATGCGGTTATGGCAACATTCAAGCCAGTTGTAGAAGAGCATAAGTTTGGATGTTGGAGTATTAAAGCGACTAAGTGTCATATCTTAGCATCTGAAGGCAGCGAGAGACAAAAGTACACGTTCTTGCTCTATGCTTAGTGCATAGATATGCTATTTAGGTCATGCAGCACCGAGTGGACAGTTATCTTTAGTATTGCAAAGACAGAACCGGTAGAAAAGGGCTGCAAGAAAAATCTTACGGAGTGGATGCAATGTCGCTCAACAACTCTGCATGATACATATTGGTTCTATTATGTAATATCAGTTTTAGTAACTTTAACATTTGTGATTTCCATTTTTCAACAATGTGATCACAAAATATCTGTTTTAGCCGATGTGAGCAGTTTTTACGCGCGACAGCAGGAACTGCTATAGCGCGTCTTAGCCATCGCAATTCTGTCCGTCTGTCTGTCTGTCTGTCACACGGGTGGATCAGGCAAAAACGGTGCAAGCT
>Ga0209052_1000787_pt1 | contig 10721 bp, 8 predicted proteins | sample WorMetHEROISLAND_2_FD_187409 | JGI IMG/M metagenome (GOLD analysis project Ga0209052, IMG submission 187409) | Marine gutless worms symbiont microbial communities from Max Planck institute for Marine Microbiology, Germany - Olavius sp. 4 HERON... | ecosystem: Host-associated > Annelida >...
CCCCAAAATACGGGGGGGGGGGGTTAGTGAATTTTTCATGACTTCAGGCTCCAACACATTTCAAGAGTAAATTGCTCCGAATCCAAGACAACCTGCATATGTAATTTTCAGCTTAAACGTAGATTTTAGCAAAGTTTATTTTAAGAGTAAACTGCACCAAAATGACTTCAAACCGGTGCTGTCGTGTGTCTCATGAGCATTAGCTCAGATTTCTTGTTTAACATCCTCATCACATAGTCGACAACAGAGAATATTTGTCTATTTGTCTACAGACGAGTTATTTTCCATACAACTAGAATCAGTAACTGAAACATGTACGTCTACCTTTAGCACAGTGTACATTGCATAACTTCACTAAAGCAACATACACACAACTGTGCAACCATAACTATGATCTTTGACCTTTTCAATTGCAAAAATGGCACACTGGTTACTCCTGCCCTGGGGAACGTTCACACCAATTTTGGTTTTTCTACACCCTTTCAGAGTTAGAAGTCCGTACGGGTCACTTATTGTATTGTGGTCACTTACGACGGCTGCACAAAAATAACACTTTTTTCTTATGTAAACTGCAAATGTACATGCAATTGTCTGCTTTCGTTACATGTCAGTTGACTGGCTGTACGTACACTGCAAATAACACGCAAAACTATTCAGCCGTTGACCGTTGTTAAGACACGTTGTCAATGTTGCTGCAGACCAGACAGAACTGGCTCATTCACAGCATAACAAAATAAATACAACAGACACTGCAACAACAGCAGCATACTTCAGTGAGCCAGCAAAATCATCTCAAAATAAGAACATTCAACTATGTATTGTATATTTACATGCGGTTGAATCTATCGATACTCGATACTCTCCCACCACTGAAACAATAGAACTTATTTACTTACTATAGACAACCATCTACTAAGCAAAGTTGTAAGCCACCAACAACTTCCGAATTATTATGCTGCAGCAATAAAATCATAAAGTTGTAGCCAGCTACAACAAAAACTGGCATGTTGTGGAAAACAATCACCAGAAACTTGACAGAAATATACAAGTACATGTATTCCAAGACTTGTATGTACATTTAGACTTGAAACTAACTGGAAATAAACTACTGATTAATGACAGAAATCTGTCAATAAACAACACATGTACAACATATATGTTGGCAAACTGTATGAAAGATATTAGAAATGTGTAGACACATACACAAAGACTTGTCAACAAGATTCATGTGAAACCAGTTTACAGAATGTCAGTAAATAAAAACAGTCAATCTTCTGTGTCATACAGATCTGAAAATAAGACTGAATTACACTAAGAAAGTAAGTAAGTAAATTTTAACCCCGCTAAATCTGAGGCACAAGGGGTATGGTTGGGACTAAGATAGCACTAAGACAAATCGTAATTCCCACACTTGTGTAAATCTTTCTGCACACTATTCACTATAATTGTCAGCTGCATCTACATGTAGAGATACCTACTAGCAATTAGGTACATAAATGGGCACTGTGATATGTGGTTTTGGGGTCTGACAGCATTAGTAAATCTGGGACCTCAACTTTGCAGAATAAAACAAATGCTAAAAACATTTATCGTACACACACAAATAAGGACGAAACAGATATATATGTATAAAACTAGAAGTTTAATAAACATTCAATAAACCACGAAGCTGCAACCAAACTATGCAGCTATAACGACATGCAACAAAAACATAAGAATTACAAAAAAGGTTCAGCAAAGGCAGGTAATAGTAGATTTACAATAGACACTAATCAACTACTACAACTACTAGTTGCTAGATTAGTATGTATCAGAACAAATTACTGGTAAAATTTGACTGTTTACAGCAAATATCGGCAGTAACAACTAACCATATTAACAGCACAGTAAGCTTGATATGGACAAGCTCTAAGACCAGCCACCACTAGATAGAAATGCTATGAAATAATCCAGTAAGCATTTCATCTCTACACATAATGACATAAAAATATGAGAAACAAGTTAATTCATTTGGAGCAAAAGTAAGTGCATTCTGATGAACAACTGAACAATGTTTGAACATTGAAGCATTGGGACAACTCCAATTAACTGCTGCTTGCTGACAGTTGACTGAGCTCAGCAAAAACATAATGCAATATATGTTTGCTGTTTTTTGTCATTAATGATAATAGCATTTTGCATTGGTCTGGCCTGCAGTGATTTCAAGATCACGTTATGTGGCCACTGGCTCAAAAAAGTCATGCACCAATGTCCTATCATGTCATAATTACTCCCAAACCTACCTTCAAAGAAGAATAATTACAATTATTTTTCAACACAAACTGCAAGTATGGAATTACAATTTACAAAATCAGGTACAATTTTTCAACATTAACAACGAGTATATGAGGCAAATGTCACAAAACTCAAAAGCACTGCAACTACAGCAATGAACACAAATGCGAAGATGGAGCCAAATGAATGTGTACTGCACACACAACAATATGTCTTAACAACAACGAGTGTACACGGCCGAGCACTGGATCACGGATTACAAATCAAAGAAGTATCATATGAAAACAAGTAAACAGCCATCCAGTGAATTAAGATGCACCTCTTGGGCGAACTTAAACAGTAATGGAAAATTCTATCTCTTGAGTCTAGATTTGAATCATTTCTGGGCCCGATGATTTTTCGAGCTGATCCGTTTTGACAGAGTTGATCCAGCTGTGTGACCTGACATTGTGTGTGGTCAGAGACTTGCTTCAGTGTTGCTATTCGACTACAGATACACTGGAAGAAACAGGATCCGACAGAAAAGGTGGGAGCGTGTTTTAGATATCAGTTTCCACCGCATAAGTGGCAAAATCGTAATTAAATAGCCACTTTTGGTGTAACATTATAAAATGGTTCAGTCCACTCCAAAAACTTTAGAAAAAAGGTTCCGATACCAGACAGAATTGAACCCACAGCCTACGAAATGTCAAGTTCCAGCATCTTAACCACTACACTACACTACGGAAGCTTCTCAATGACTGCAATGTAAATGATCTAGTTAACACAGAACATATACATACAGACTTACAGAGAATAGAATACCTAAATACGTTCCGAATTCCTACGAGCCTCTCCGGAAGAAATACAAACACAGATGAACTAATGTCCTAGACGCTTCTAGCGATCACAATCAGCAATGCAAGTCATTACTTGAGGTCGAGTATTTCAAGCATTATTGGTTCTATCTCCTGCGGGTTGACGTCGAGAAGTATTCGGCCGTGGACCTGGGCGAGGGTGTTCAGTTCCTGCATCTTGGTCATCAGCTGCGGAAACATCTCGGCCGACCGGCCGTACGTGTACTTGGCTTCGAGGTAGTGCTTCAGCAGGATGATGTAACGGTCCTGGATGTTTGAGACGAGCTCCCGCATGATCACGTGCGGCCCGTCCGGAGAGAATAAGACCAGCACCTACACATGACGATCAGCATCGACATTCATGGTTCCCACTCTTTTACTGACAAAAAAAATCCAGGACTTTCCAGACTCCCATGAAAAGTTTTCCAGGACCTTTTTGGAGCCCGTGAATGTTTAAATATAAAGAAAAAAATGGCATTTACTTACAATATTCACGATGTAGTCCATTGCAGAAAATTCAGCACAAAGCAAAATGTGGACAACAGCTGTTCAGAATTCAGAAACTGGGTGCTATAATATTGCTGCTTGTTTTCCATTTCAAGCACTAGAAAAATGCATGACTTTCAAGGAGATTTTTCCAGGACTTTCCAGGACCTCAATCTTTAATTTCCAAGACTTTCCAGGACCAAAGTGATTTTCCAGAACTTTCCAGGTCCTGGAATGTTCAAGAAAAAAATCCAGGACTTTGCAGGAGGCGTGGGAACCCTGGACATTTTGTCATAACAAATATCAATGTCCAGTGCATAGCATAGCACAAAGTGAGTGAGCAGAGTTTTATGTACCGCTCGACACTTTACAGGTCACTTCAGCAGTGACGAGTCTTCAGGCTATCACTTGCACTGGCACTAATATTAACAAAAATAAACAGCAAAAAATCAAACTAACACAAAAGACTTAATTCAAATAATGATCTGCGTACACAAATACACACGAACATGATACTACTAACCATGAAAATATTCACACATAAAGATTTTAACTATACAATTGAAAACTAAAACCTTGTTCAGGTGCCTTTAATGCCATCTGGCAAGAAAATGAATCGGGCCTATCTTACAACTGCCAGGACCCACACAAGGGCGAATGGCACAGTATAAATCTCTCTGTGTGACTGACTGTCATGCTTATACACAGCAAAACACTAGCAAAATACTGTGCAATGCCTTCAGTTTTATGTGATATGCACCAAATTTCGACGGAAAGTCAGACAGAAATAGTAAGTGTTATAACAAATAAAATGCTTGCAGCAGTTAACATACTGCAAAAAAACTCTAAACGAAAGTAGTATGCCCATTTGAATATTACTTAATACCACATTCCAACACTGGCATCCAAATACTGCCTTGCGTTTTAAGCAGTATTTAAATACTGAAAGCAGTATTTGAATACTTAACATATTTTAGTCCTTTTACTGCTAGAACCCGGTGCTCATGTGATTATTGACTAATAACAGCCACCATGAACAAAATCAGCTGCATTGTCGTATTATTACACTGAGAATGCACAAGTACGTGTCTACACAGAGACTGCTTTTAAACCACACTCAGCTCGCACTGGTACTGTGTTTTCACAACTTTCGGCTGCTGTCGTGCATCACAAAGCAAACGACGGTGTAGGCTATGAAATCCGAGCGTGGTTTAAGTACGATACTGCACTGACTGCAGTGGTATAAGCTCGTACTGTGTACTCCTCGCTTATCCACTCCAGCAGTGCAGTATCCTATCCATACTGCAGAGGAGCAGCATCTGTCAGAGAATGGCCGTCGACAGTGGTACCTGTAATATGACGACAATCGTCAGGTCACTGCCAATGATGGACTTCATTGACTGACAGTAGCGGATGTGGTCGTCATGCAGCTGTACGTAGCCCGTTGCGTTCTTCAGTATCTCGGTCGGAATGTCGCCTCGCGGCGTGACCCAGACATCACGCTCGACATCGTACAGTGAAACCGACCTCAGCAGCAGCATGTGAATCCAACAGCCTTTCAGAATACTAATCTGACATGCCTGCACAATCAGTGACACATCAACGTTCATAATAACAACAACGATAATAGTAATAACAGTAGGACATCAGGTGCTCAACGACGTTATCTTGTGAGTCCTCAACCTGCCACCAATGAGCCTTCGGGCATAAACAGGCGGGACGGCAAGCGACCAGACGGGCTAACATTAATCCCATGGCAAGGCGGGAAACCTCTGGTCTGGGACGTCACATTTGCCAACACGTTGGCTGTCGTATGCAGACACTGCCGCCCGTGGGACTGGTGGCTGATCATGCAGCAACCAGAAAGTCGGCGAAGTATGCTGATTTCACAGATGCCTGCATTTTTAACCCACCATGGTGGAAAACCTGAGCCCGATCAGCTCAGCTCAGAAAATTAAGAGACAAAAGTGCTAGCTGTACATTTTGCTGAGCTGTAAGCAGAACTGCCTCTGATAGTATACAACTCACAAATTATCAGCGTACGTCAGGTGTCTGGAGTGCAAGCAGCATAAGACGTAGCAGACTGACCTGTGACAGACGAACGAACTCGTCAAGTCGTTTGGCAAACTTTATCAACCGCAGGACGGTGATCGACGACTGGTTAACAAGCTGGTTCAGAGTCGGGTCGAGCTGTCGGATGTGTACGAGGGGTTCGAGGTCGACGGTGAACGACAAGTCGTAGACCTGGTTCAACTCGTGCAGCATGTGCGACTCCTCCGGCGTCAGCCGGCGGACAATCTGTGAATCCACCGAGGACGACAGACTTGACTCTGTCGAAGCTACGTCGGAGTCGTTGGCGACTGCCACACCCGACAGGTGAGACAGAATCAACAAGTTTGTGTTCTCGGGCTGCAGTACAGCAGGCAGCGTCACCGGCGGCACGGCCAGGTTGGACACCGACACCAATGATAACGGTGAAAGTGACTCGGCGGCCGATGAATGCGACGGTGAAGCGACTGACACCGACGTTGCACTGACTTCAGTCAAATTGACCGAAACGTTCGTGTCACCCGTACGCTGTCGCTTCTCACGATTCTTCACAACCTTCTCCATTCGACGCTTCTTCTCATCAATATCTGAACGTGCACACAAATTCACACACTTCAACTACAGGAAAGCCAGCTCTATCCGTCTATGCTAGTAGCTTTGAGCTGACACATATTATCACACCAATTTAATTATGGCTATGAATTCATGACTAGGCTGATCTCATTATAGACTCAGACATTACAACAGTAAAAAAACAAAAAAAAACTATAACACACTTTCCACAACAAAATGAATGATATAATGAAACCTATGCAAGCAGCTACATGACGACAACAACAACAAACTCTGTGCTATGTTGTTAAACAGAGGACATCAAACAACGGACTGCTGTACCAAGAATCATGTCTTTCTTCATGCCAGCAGCAAAGCACTGTTTGAGACGACAAAACGGACAGAATCGGCGCGTATTCACGTCTATTTTGCATTGTCCATCAAAAAGACATTTCATTTGCTGAAACATATGCAAAGAAACATCTATATTCTAGACAATTAATGCCACAAAGTTCAATGAGTACACCTAATGTCACGTTAGAAAACCGGGTTTCTGCAATGGCCAATACAATTGAATTGACACTTCAATGCTCATGCCTCACCGAGGATGCCTCCATCAGCTACAATTGACCCCCAAATTTTTGCCGCCTTCACCCTTATCTCAGAAAGCATAAATGCTGAAACTTTGGTGAAATTGTATCCAATAATACTCAAGATATTGTGTTAACAAAGTCAAAAAGTGGCAAAGTGGCTCGCAATGCTCCAAGCTTTGCAGTACAGTGTGGACATTGTCCATAGCACAAGCCGCGCTGCAGACAGACACAGCCACGGACATGCTGTCTGACTATAAGGGTCACATATAGCTTGCAGCATTGCGAGCCAACATGCCGTATTAATAGTGCTGCCTAACTGTTCAGTGATGCAGAAAATTAAGATGCAGTGAACAACATGTACACAACATACACATGTATAGCGTGACACATGAAAATACCGTACTGAAATTCAAAATACAGATGACATTCTTACCGATTCTTTAAATGCATTGCGCCTGAAGAACGCCTTGCACGATTCACAGGAAATTGCATCAAAATTACAGCCGAGAGCCTTGTCACCACAGACAGCGCATAATTTGTCTGACTTGAGATGTTTCTGCATCAACTTGACATGTTTCAAGTCACAGCCGGCACCACTGTCTGTGTCATTAGTCACAGGCGGCCTCGGCGAACAGTGATCTGTATAGGATGAACTGTCATCAGAATTGCACTCACTTAACACAGATCCATCAAACAATGGAGACGTAATGTCCTGCACAAATACACACAGCCTGGGTCATATTTAACAATCATTCTATTGCAAATCTTCCACAGAGTGTGCCTGTGATGGAATTTTTAAAATCGGTCACTATTTCGCGAAAATATGGTCAAATGTTTGGGGGCAATTTCTTATAGCCCACGGTGTATAAATACACAATGTCAATGTGTCTGAATAATGACTTATTTAAATATCAGAGACTAAAATACTACAAAAGCATACAACTTAGTAAGGCTGTCCAAGTCAATTAATACAGAATACTGCAAAAAGTTCTTTGAAAATCACAACAAATTTAATCACACGCAAAAGCAGTACACTGGCTGTGTACAGCTTAATGCCTGATTGTCTGGTTCATTACGGCAACAACAAGAATCGGTTTCAAAATAACCACAATAACACACTGCATAATGAAAAAAAAATTAATAATTTACAAACATTCGATGTGAGCATTTCAAGTTTAACGTCAGCTGAGCTGAAGATTGGCAAATCATCCAGAGACAACACAGCTACAGTTGATGACCCAGTTGACGACTACAACAACAACAAACTCTGTGCTAATTCACATCGTCATTCGATACACGTTCTAACAAAACATTTCAAACTTGATTCAGCACTGCCTTACATGCACTGGTAAATGGCAAAAGAAAAGTCAACAAGTCACTACAAAAATTCACAAACATTCACAGTACAAGACAGTAATGTTGAAAATAGCAACAGAAACGTATGTTGTCTTCAAAAAAAATTCTGTTAATTTCTGTAACTTACTTCCATATAACGTTACTCGTCTTAAGGATGAATGCCTGAGTAGAGTTCTAAGTTCCACTCGACAGTCAACAGATTATAGGTCATTCTGGAGACGAGTCTTTCCAGGCAATCACGTCCACCGGCACTGACAACAAAACAGCAAAAATCGAACCAACAACCTGAATAACAATAAAAAACTACTGGTAGTAACAATTTTCCGCTACTGTATTCAATAGCAAAGGGCCCAGCTCTAATTATACCTAACATCTCATGGTCACCATCACCACAAATTGATTGTGATATTAGCATTTATGTGTGGCATGTAGATTATTTGGGGTAGATGTAAAAATGAACAATTAAACTTTGCAAGACTGGCCACAGAGCTGAAGCGAGGTACTAGCATAATTCCACCCTTTTCCACAGTTCATGTCTAAAAGCAGTAGCGGAAGGGTTATAGAAACTGGTCAATATTTGCCAAAGTTACCGTAAAACACCTATTATGGCCCAAACTGTAGTAAGACAACTGTTCTGATAAAATTTGGCATTCTGAGGCAAAAAAAAACTAACATTACAACTAAGACTATTACATTAACAACAGCATAATAGTGCAAGCCTGAGCTGATGGACAGCATGGTAACAGTACAGAAGAACCAGTGTGCAACAGTGACTGTCAGTGCAAGGATGAGTCAGTGAAATTATGCTACGATACACCATGCAATCTACAGAGTCACATGACTAATCAGCTGGCTGTAGTGTATGCAGCAGAACCACTGATACAAGCAGACAGGCAGGCAGACAGACAACAGTGTATAGCCCACTGCATCTAGCATCCGGCCATACCTGATAGCAGTAGCATCATAATGCAGGACACAGCAGCAGCAATTACATGAGCACCCAGTACATAAAAATCAGTCAGAAAGTCATGTGACCACAGCTGATGTACAACTAAGTGAACTAGCCTAATTAAGCCTCATCATTTACAACCCCGCATCACTACTACATTACTACTACTGCTACCGGTACTTTCAGCTACTGTCAATCCAGCAGAAATGTCAGATAAAGCAGTTGATATTTGTGTTGCTTGACGTAAAGGGCAGAGGTAAAAGGCAGTACAAATCTGTACTGTATTCCATGAGTACAGAATGGCCTACCATTTCTGTACTCATCAAAGTATGGTGGCACGAGTCTGTGGATTTTATGTAGTGATGAACCGACAGAGTGAGCCGAAACAAAATCCCCCAACATGAAAATCACGATATCTCAGAAATGCACAAACATTTTTGTACTAAATTCTGCTCATTTGTTTAGAAGACAGCTGTGCAAAAGTGTGCTGCTTTGTGCTGTATTTACTTGACACAAGCCAAACTGATGGAAACACAAACTTCAGGAACAAATTTTGCAACTGTACAAAAGGTTGATTTTATTATGAAAGCAATCAAGTGCCTAATACCACCTTTGTTGTGACGTCATTGTGAAGTAGGCCCGACTATTTGGTCGCTGTCATTGACAAATTATTAACTAATCAATATTTTCAGTCATGATCGCAGTCAAGATTACAAATCTGGTCATGCGTAAAATATCCTACGAAGGCAAAATATGGCTTCAGACATTGCGGGAAATTGGTTTTGGATACCGAAAAAATGTTACAAATTTTCCTGAAAAGGTTTGAAAGCTCTGCTCAGTAAAAGCAATCTGCTTATCATTTTTCAGTAGTTAGTAAAGCTTGTGCAGCACTTCAACAGTGTTTCTCAGCATTGCAAATTCATGCGAAGTTTGATACATTACACTGCTGACTAGCGAAAAATCAAACATTGAATTTGATGCTGTACCACTCCGCAAATATTAACTAAATGCAGCAAAATTAAATAGGCCTACAAAGTATTGTGTGCTAAATAAACAAGGACAATTTGGTGCAAAAATATTCTTGCATTATGCAGATATCGTGATTTTCATGTTGGGGTATTTTATTTTGGCTCACCCATGTCACTATGGGCCCTCACTTATTTTCAGGTGTCTTTTTTCATGAAAATAGCATTGTTAAGGCCACATCAAGGAATGGTGTTTAAATCATGACTCATGAGGATGTGTTCTTCAGTTTGTATCTTCTCTGATTATTACCGTTTGTCACTACATAGTGTTTGCAGTGTGTAGAAAACCTACACAGTCTGTGTTTTATTGACCCTTAATGAAACATGACATATACTATTATGGAATTATAAAGCATTGACTTCTGCCTGGTTGGTACTCAGGTGGATTTTATATTACAGTCACCATGTACTCAGTAACGACATTCATGACGAACAGTTTCATCTGACCTAACAGTTTCATCTGACCTAACTTTTTGCCGTGAACTTAAGACCTTTCTGTTTAACATTTCATTCCCAGACAACTGAACTCCGTGTGACATTGTAAAGTGGCCCTGCAGTTATTCGATAGTGACACTATAATCTTAGCAACTTATTATTATTA
>Ga0209052_1000789_pt1 | contig 10718 bp, 8 predicted proteins | sample WorMetHEROISLAND_2_FD_187409 | JGI IMG/M metagenome (GOLD analysis project Ga0209052, IMG submission 187409) | Marine gutless worms symbiont microbial communities from Max Planck institute for Marine Microbiology, Germany - Olavius sp. 4 HERON... | ecosystem: Host-associated > Annelida >...
ACCCCACACTACTGTCCTCCTCTCATTCACCTTCATTCTCCCCCCCCCCGGAACGGTGTAAGGTCTCACAGCAGGTGTGGAACAGAGTCATTAACTGAACTTGAACTTGCGTTTCACCTTACTGTGACCTTCTTGATTAAATTACAGGGTACCAACGACTCCTTGCACTATAGTCGGCTAAAGACTAAAAAGACTATAAAAACTCTTTCAACTTATCAAGAAAATATTGCATGCATAAAAAGTAGCTGACATTACTCTAGAAATATTGGGGGGGGCATTCGTGATGTCCCCCAGTCCAAATATTGTGGGGACGTGTCCCCCCTGTCCCATAGGGATCGATCGCGCCCCTGCCTACTCTGATAGACTATATTTTCACCTAAACTCGACGCTGTTAACTACGTACCTTCACGTTCACGGGTTATTCTTCTAGCAAGTTCTTGTCGTTGTTTGCTCATCCGTACCGTCGCTCTAGCCATCACTGTGAGGTGAAGTCAGTCGACACAATCGCAGTAAAAATACAGCAACAGTAGCCTACAACAGCAACAACAACAGGCGGAACACACAAACAATACATTTCCTTCTAAACAATCAAAATGCCAAAATTCGTAAATACTAATTACGTCATTAACAAATTACGTCATTCAAGAATATGTAAATAAGTGAAGTGAGATCTCACACAAATAACACATACCGGCAGGGGGTGGTGGATTTGTGGCAAATGGCTTCGGCCATGGACGCGTCCATCCAATAATTCAACGTAAAATTACGTGTAATATATTAGCCTATAAAATCGTGCTTTTCGTCTTAACTGATGATTAACAGAGTTCAGTAAGCGACTGAATATTCAATATTGTCGTTTGTCGAACGCTGGTAGTCCGGTACTTTAACAGATTGGCACCGCACTAGTCATCAATTGACAGAAGTTTCTTGTTGAATATTCTATGGCCGCGAATCAACAATGTAAACAAATGTTTTTAGTTTTAAGTGTTATCTTACGAGTTTTTTTTTAAATTATATACGCGTGATCTTCTGTCGAGATAAAAATTGCACGAATAATATAGGGTACATTAGCACCATTTTATGTAACCATACTACATACGACGGATCTGAGATTCCTTGAAACACGGCGGCCACGGGTAAAAAGCGGATATAGCGGATGTGCGGATCTGCGGATGTCGCAATGGGTAACGCTGTAATTAAGCTATAATTTACTAGTTTTACCCTTGTCCTAACCCTATTACTAATCCTACCCCCATCCATAACCCTAATCCTAACCCTAACGCTAATCCCAGCCCTTATCCTGACGCAACATCCGCAGATCCGCACATCCGCCGATCCGCTTTTTACCAGAGCCCAAACATGGCTTATTACCAGGCTACGTTTTATGTAGCCTACGTAGTTAGCTGTGTTCAAGCAACATTGCGTTATCATTCTGAATGTAACGCTGTGTACCATGGCTACGTTTTATGTTTGTTGTTGTTCTTGCTTAAATCGGGATCTTCTGGAGTGGAGAGTATTGTCTCTCGAATCGTATCGTATCGGAGTATCGGACGCAGGCTTCCGCTTTTGTGTCCTCTTCTTTATGACTTCTCAATCAGTATACTGAGAAAACTATTAATTACTAAGGCCATGGCACACCACCCAAGTTCTCCACCCAATTTTCTTGTACCAGAGACTGGTACCAGTAAGTTTGCTCATGTGCCATGCATTCTGGTACCAGATTTTTCTGGTACCAGAATTTTGGGCGGAGTAGGACAATGTTCTATTCGTCACCAGAAACTTGGATGCACGTGACTCAAATGGAGCTCTGCTATTGGCCGTTGAGATTTGCATGCAGATGATACATCGTATACTATATTGTTACTTATTATTTTTATGCAACTTTCAACTCATGTCATGGCTGAGACCCAAAATTGCTAGTTGACACACAGATCTTACATCAATGTACAATGTACATTTTGCCATTGTACAGATGGCCAGCAGTCAGAAGAACAAGAAATTTGCAGAAAATGGTAGAACTGCAGCACCAGCAAAGAAAGCACGGTAGGTCTTTATGTCTGAGATATTTATATCTCTGTCTTTTGGCGCTACATTTCAGTGAACCGATTTCATAACATCTTGTGCTTAACTTTCATATCCAGTCGACGGCCTAGCTCAAGGCTGGGCAGACCACATGACCCATTCGGCTGCCAGACCTGCTTTGGCTGTCAGTGTCAGGCATTGCTTTTGATGGTCATGCATCGTTGTGAATGGATGTGTGACATCGTGTGTGGCTGTATTTGCTTTTTTTTGTTCTGTGCGATCATATAAAGTGTTTTTGTTATCTGTTTCTGTAAATACATTGTATGTAATATATCAGATGGTGTTGTGATTAGTTCACTCTGAGAACTAGTAGATACAGTGGATAAAAAGGTAAGCACTAGATATAATGAACTCAGACACTGTGACATTAATGTGGAGTGTGTATTGTTAGGGTTAGAATGATACCAAGCAAGTTACCCAGTACCCAATACCCAATATTATTTGGTCCTGCTGATACCAATACACAATACCAATACCGATACTGGTACAGAGTGAAGCACTATGTGTATTCATTTTTCAACAAATATAGCCTACCCATACTATGGCTATTAAAATGACCATGTACATATGTGTCCGAGCAGTATGACAGCCAATAAAAATATCGCCCAGTGGCCAATACTACCCAATGCTGGTAAATATTGGGCAATACCCAATACCCCAGTACCAATATCATTCTGACTCTATATTGTTAGCTTTTTACCATCGGTGTACTTTGTATCTGTTTGCCTGTATTTCAGGATGGATATGGATGACGACGATGAACTAGATGGTGAAGGTGGGTTCGAGGCCGAGCTCGCGATGCTCGATGAAGTGGAAGCTGATATGCGTAGTATTGGCGAAGGTCCGGAGGCCGTCTCTACCAGTACCCGATGGTCTCGACCACCAGTTCAGTCATTCAGTCCAACAACTGATGCCCTTGTCTTCCAGCAGTTTGACGTGGACTTCTACTCCGGTATTGTATCCATTTATTCCACTGACACTCGTGTCTTAGCTAGGGACTTACCAGATTTTAATTTTAAGAATCCGATCATAGTTGCATTTGGCGGGATTTTTGTGCTTAAATCTGGCCAGTGCTGTTTGCAAGAAAATTATATATTACATTCATGGTCAGTTTGCAGTGCAAAAAGTGACTCCGCACTGTATATTTTGTATTAATTACTATTGTGCAACTTATTCACAGTCTAATTTATTATACTTTGTGATTACTTCTTATTAGCTTCATTTTGTTACTGTGTCACATTGTATGGTGTTTGTTACTAGGTGATCCATTGCCAGGAATGCCGGGGTCACAAGTTGGCCCAGTGCCAATCATCTGTGTGTATGGTGTAACAATGGATGGCAATAGTATTGCTGCATATGCTCATGGATTTTCTCCGTACTTCTACATTCCAGCAGCACAAGGCTTTCAACCTGATGACTGTGCTGCCTTCAGGGTGAATAACTTGTTTGTATCAAATGCAACCATGCTGTGTCAATAGTGTGCCATCTATTGTATGTTAGTGTGATTGATTGATTTACTTGGGTTGGTCAGTTTATTGCTTGCAGTGTCGTTTGAATGACAAAGAGAACAGTTGGTGTTTTTCAGTGTCACTCTGCAGCATCAATTTGGCCTAAAGGAATTTGGTGATAGAATTTATGATTTTTAACTTCATTTTAGTGAAACTTGCAACTCGTGCTGCTTTCATGTAACAGTCTATCAGGTACCAGAGACATCACACTCGTCATGAAATTCCTGAAATTTTAAGTTTGTGCTTTGATGTAAATGAGCTGAAATAAGCAGATTGTCCTGAAATTTTTGCAAAATTATAAAAAAAATTATTTAGCCAATAGAAATAGAGACAGATATGACGTTCTTTGCCCCAGTACATTTGTCTCCAGTCAAAGAATTATCAATTTTGTGCGACAGCTGTACCGGCAGGTACTGCTGAGAGCTTGTATTAGCTATGGGAATTCTGTCTGTCACGACCCGGTACGGATTCAAGGCCAGGTGAGATAGAGACTCCTGGTCTTCACCATATGATAGCCTAGAGTCTCTAGTTTCTTATGAGGTAATTCGGTGCCACTGGGTGAAGAGATTTCCCTTGAATGAGGGCATCAAAGAGGGGTACCCCCCTTAGAAATCATTATTTTACCACTATTGGGATTGGCTCATCTAGCGTGAAAACGGTTGCAGATAGACACAGACTTGCTGCTTATCATAACAAGCACTGGTGACGAGCTTTCCAGTGATACCAACATCGATGAACTTGAACGACCTTGAACCCCAAAAATAGGGGTTTTAGTGAATTTTTTGCTATTTTAGGATGCGATGCACACTTAGAGTGAATTTTTGCTGAAATATACTGGAGATAGACCAAGACAACCTGCGTACGAATTTAAACTGATGCTGTCGCTCGTCTGATGAGCATTAGCTCAGATTTCTTGTTAACACTTTTTTGCACACTTGTTGAACGTACTGGATCAGCTAATTGTTAAATGTCTTGATAAATGTCCTGAATTTTTTAGCACTTTGGCATTCTGAAAAAAAGTTTTATAGAATGGAAAGCCTGTAACCAATGTATCAAAGCTTGCTTGCCTGTGGTTAACCAACACTGTCGTAGTCATTCTGGTGTCTTGGTACATTTATACAGGATGCACTGGATAAAGCTGTATTGAAGGATCAGCGCTCTGACATCAGACATGCTGTTCTTAGTGTCAGTGTTTGCCGCAAACAGAGTGAGACGTTGCATTATGTTGCACTGCATATTATAGTAATTAAGTAAAATAGTACAATGTACATTTATAATTTATATTGTGCTTACCTTTTAACAAACTTCTAATGCTCCGAAATTATTTGTTTCTACTGACTTGAATTTTGATGTAACTCTGTAGAGTATAGTAAGCTGTTTAAACTTTGAAAAGTACTTTGTTTATTGGCTTGCTTGGAGGTCCAGTAACTTGAAAAGTGGATATTTGTCATCTGTTTTATGTTGAGTTGATAGAGTTTTGTACTTGGCTGTCAGACTGTCTACTTAGACAACACATGTGATTAGGTGAGATTTTTCAGTAAAATACTGCTAAATGCTTAGCTTTATACATGCTCTGTTATGTTGTTAGACATAATGGGCTATCACAGTCAGCGTGATGTACTGTTTCTCAAGATCACATTACTGCTGCCAAAGCTTATTCCTTCTGCAAAGCGAGTTCTTGAACAGGGCTTGGATGTTCCTGGCTATGGCTTGAAGAGTTATCAGTGCTTTGAGACAAATATTGATTTTGACACGAGGTATTTACTTGTGCAGCTGTATGTAAAACAGGATATTGTATGACATCGCAGTCTTCATACTATAGAGACGGAATGCTTGCTATAATTATGTTGTGCACATAAGTTAATGAAGTCTATAAAGCTGGTGAAACCTGAGAGATGTGTTTAACAGTAGAATAGTTTGATGGATTTTATTGCCAGAGGACTGTTACAGCTACTGTTAGCTAAGGTTGGTTTATATGTGCCAAGCACAACAGCCTTAGTTCAACATCTACACCATGTTCGGAAAAAGAGTCTACAGTTTTCCCTCAATAACTTCAACAAATGTTTACAATTTTTGCCACACATTATCCACATACAATACACTTTGCACAAAAGTATAGAATAAGCAGGTACACATTGTTAACAATCTAACAGTGCTAAAACAGAACTGGGAATGTATTGAAATGATGACATGTTATAGACAAGAAAAGGGGACCGGTTTATTGATAAGTATACATATCGTGATGGTCCAAGTAGAGTGTGTTATGCATGTGTAACGAGGAAGTTTAAGCCCATGATGAAGCATGTTTAGTTCGTGACTGATGGCGGTCTGTTCTGCGTGGGATCCACGTGTGATAGACAGACTGGAGACGTGTTTCAGACTGTCGTCATGCTTGACTGGAGTGAGATTATGAGCGGTCGTAACACTGCATACGCTGTGGTGAGATGTAGGAGGACGAAGTAGGCCATGAAACAGTTTATCAAACAGCACCGAACTGAAGATGTAAAGCGTTTCCATTGTCAACTAGATGAGTAAGAAATGTCACATGGTTAAGAATGTTTGTACCTTGTTTCTGTCAGGTTCATGGTTGACTGCAACATGATGGGGTGCAGTTGGGTAGAGCTGCCTGCAGGAAGGTATCGCGTACGTCATTCTGCGGGCAATGTCCGAAGGTCGCACAGTCAGATTGAAGTGGACGTTGCATGGAATCAGCTTGTCTCATATCCGTGCGAGGGAGAGTGGTTAAAGATTGCTCCTGTCCGCATTCTGAGCTTCGACATTGAATGTGCCGGCCGCAAAGGTAATACCCGTGCGGTACTATAAATCTTCTGCAGATTTATAATCATATTTTTTTATTAGAAGTGTTATTGTCTGTGTTATGACTGTAGTCATATATGATCTCACTGCTTTCCAAAAAAATCTTGCTATTTTCTTCATATATGTGAACATTTCTTCTCATACCATGTTTCCAGATTCATTAATGACTAGCTTACTTGGGCAAATGATATTATGTTTTTTGTTCTTAGTTGTTTGCTGCATGGTGTCAGTGGTATCTTGCATGTTTTATTCTGAGAAGTCAATGCTCATTGTTGAGTTTGACTCAGAAAGTCGTTTGACTAATAGTAAAATATGTTGGTAACTAGCAGTAGCAAATCAGCTATGTTTATTCATTCTATACATTCTACATTCTAACAGCCAAAGTTTTAAGGCTGAAACGTGAAAATAAGTTATATCTGTTGTTTCTATTTGTCAAATCAGTCAGTGCTAGTGCTGAGTGAAGTGGTGGATCACAGTGGAAATGGAACACAATTTTTTGACAAAACTTGTGTCTATTAATGGAATGCACACAAGACTGTTATGATTATATTTATTGATATATTGGAACAAGTGAACGGTGGCAAAGTGATTAACTAAATATTGTTACTTTATTACAGGCATATTCCCAGAGCCTGACAAAGATCCGGTTATTCAGATAGCAAACATGGTAATTCGTCAGGGAGAAAAAGATCCGTTTATTCGTAATGTGTTCACGTTGAAATCTTGTGCTTCAATTGTCGGTGCTGAGGTTCTGTCATTTGACACAGAGCAACAGTTACTTCAGGTTGGTCAGCTGGCAAAACGTTGTGACTTCGTTGAATCTACATGGCTTTGTAAAAACTTCGTCTTGTGCATTTTGTACTTTGTTATAATCTGACAGAAAGTAGTTTCCACCCTCCGATTGATTTCTGTAAAACTGAATGGTGTCGCCTGATGTTTTTCGCCTGATGATTTTAATTTAATACAAATTTTGTGTTGTTCGTTTCATACGGATTTGATAAAAATACGACCAGCACAGAAACTGCTCGTACGAGTTGCACAGTTTGTGTCTTTGCAAAGCCTGACTGGTAATTATTGGTGCCCGGTCTCTGTATTAGTAATGATTCTGTCCTGTTGTTTCTGCTCCCTTTTTTGTTGGTAGCTTATTATTCCAGTGCTGTTAACATAGAAATTCGGTGAAGTGTATGAACTTGTGGTATTTGCCTGGTTAATCAGTTAGTTAGTAGATATTATAGCATGTTGTCAGCTGCATGAAGAATGGCAGGTATAGCTATGTGCAGGTAAAGTGATCTGTGATGGAGTTTTAGTCGACAAGACATTTTCAGATTGTGAGCCTATATGCATCAAATCTGAACTAACTGTGTGAGGATACAGCTGAGCTCTTCTGTTGTTGGACTATTATAAGCTGCTGACGAATTGTATTTTGGCATGGACTTGAATCCAGTTTTGCAACTTTCGTTTAATGTGGGTTGTATTTTCAGACTGAAACAGTATGAAGTAACATGACTAAATTAATCATGTATGTGAGAGATGATGGAAGTCAGAGGTAAATGTCAAGTACTTGCTACAGTGCTGCTTACATGAGTCAGACTCGTTGCCAGAAGCCCTTTACTGTCTCAGAAGTGGGAGCTGATTGGTGTGAGCTAATGATAGCACAGCACATTATGTGGCTGTCAGTTACATGCACTGATGAACAGTTGGACCCACAGTGCAGCCCAGTGATACTGGGCTTTCACCCCGTAGCCCGTCAGCTACTAAACATACATGCATGCTCGTTTATTCATTTTGCAGCCAAAAATTTGGCTGGATTGTAAAGTACGATGCAATTATGAAAGTGCAGTGAATATAAAAATAGCAATGTACAGTATGCAAGATGAGTAACATGTACTGAAACCTAACATAAAAATACTACTGTAAATTTTCTGTCGAATATGGGATAAAAGAGTTTTAAAATACGTTTGCATTTACTTTGGTATTCTCACAAATTTTAGTTCTCCTAAGTTTTGCAGTAATGTTCTTGCCTCGCTTTCTTATTATTAATTGTAAAGTGGTACTCATTTCCCATACCGTTGAGGGTAGGAGGCTGAGTTGGCATGATTGAATGAATGTGTTGTGTGTGCAGCGCTGGGCTCAGTTTGTGCGTGAAGTTGATCCAGACATCATCACGGGTTACAACATTCAGAACTTTGACTTGTCATATCTGCTCACTCGTGCCAAGCATCTTCATGTCGATGACTTCTGCTACCTCGGCCGTGTTAAGAACATCCAGACGATTGTACGCACCATGACGCTGCAGTCGAAGCAACTCGGCAAGCGTGAGAACAAGTCCATCAACATTGAAGGCCGAGTCCAGTTTGATCTGCTCTTGGTAAGTAATTACGGTGTTGCAATATAGTAGTCATCGTGATTTTCTTTCTCTGTTTCATTCTGTGTTGTAACCGTTGTTAAGAATCACATCCGTCCTCCACTTTCCATTATTTGCCTTTGCTGAAGCTGCTTCTGATATCCAGTTTCTGCTGCATAGCCACATTTTGTAAAAGCCTTCAACTTTTTTTCTGCTCATGTATTTGGTTATTTTCTGTGCATTATTTTTGTTTCGTTTTGTAAATGTCTGCATAACTGTGCATTATTCATGGCATTAAGTATAAAACCGAAAGGATTAGGACTTACTGGCAAAAAAATTGAAGTAAAGTTTATGCAGTGTAGTCTCTACAGAATTGCTGCTAAAACAAATGATCGTCATCAGTAACAGCAATACCCTCTTTTTCTTATTCATATCATAATACCTGTTGCTGATAGTTTTGTTGGTAGAATATGTGGAGTGTGGACTTTCGCCATTTTTTTCTTTATGTGATGAAGTCTGTAGAACGGATAGTTATCTTTTTATTAATCAGCATGAGAATTCACTGCTGTTCTTAGGTGTGCAGATTAACTTATAATTGTTGTTGATAACAGGCCTTACTGCGTGACTACAAACTAAGGTCGTATCGACTCAACGCAGTTTCCTTTCATTTCTTACAAGAGCAGAAGGAGGACGTTCATCACACGATCATTACTGACCTTCAGGTGATTGCATAAATTCTCTTTTATGGAAGTTAAGTAAACTTTCATTTAATCATTAGTGCCGACAGCACTGGCTTAAAATACTGATCATTGTAGCACCGCATATCATAGTTATATGCTTATAGCTGATGTAATACTGCTATGCTTTAAGTAGCTTAATGTGGTTTATCGTAGTTATGCTAACAGCTGAATTAGCTGAATTACCACTGCTATGCTAAAAGTACCTTAATTGCCATGAGAGTGTTATTGCTTAGCAAAACATTTTCAAGCAGCTGAACGATCCGGACAGTTGTCTTGCGCACTTGATGCCGACTAAAACATGATCCTTCTGCAACTACCTATTTGCAACCTGCTAACACGCGAACAGCTTGTTATGTGAAATCATTTTGACCGATATAATTTACGTGATTGCAATTTACATTCTATCTTGTGCGTTTTTAGCCTAGTATTTTAGTGTTTTAATTGTCTGCGACGTGTAATAGAGATGTTTCATTTGTTGATTGTGTCGGTCGGCACAGAACGGCAATGAGCAGACCCGCCGTCGGCTGGCCATCTACTGCCTGAAGGACTCCTACCTGCCACTGCGCCTGCTCGACAAGCTCATGTCAATCATAAACTACATTGAGATGGCTCGTGTGACTGGCGTTACACTCGGCTCACTGCTCACTCGCGGCCAGCAAATCAAAGTCATGTCACAGCTGCTCAGAAAGGTGCAGATGCCCGTACATATGTTTATTTTTTCAAACGTTGACTTGGAAGTGAAGTTTTTAAGTAGCTGCTAGTGTATCTTGCTACTGAATTTCTTGGCACTTTGGAATATTTTTATCGTATTGAACATAAAGGAAGATATGGACACAATTTTGGGAAGCAATGGCTATTGTGCATGTCAGAGTCAAATGTCTACATGTGAGGCATAAAAAACACACCAAAATTTTTTTGTCATAACTTCTACAATAGTTGACCGATTTTGATAAAAATTGATATCTCTTGGATAAATTAGCCACAAAGTACGATAAAATTCTCCAACTTACCTAAATAACGTCGCCACACTACCTCACAAAATCTTAAAGGCTGAGCTGAGTTCAAGCAGCGTCATCGACAAGGCCATTGATCAGTGGCGGCCAAGGCTGAGGGCACGTGTTCGTGCCAGTGGACAGCACTTTGAACAATTGATTAATTGAAATAACTGTTTGTCTGTTGAACGGTTTTGTTTTTACAAGGACACTTTTTTTGTGCGAACTACGAGTT
>Ga0209052_1000790_pt1 | contig 10714 bp, 7 predicted proteins | sample WorMetHEROISLAND_2_FD_187409 | JGI IMG/M metagenome (GOLD analysis project Ga0209052, IMG submission 187409) | Marine gutless worms symbiont microbial communities from Max Planck institute for Marine Microbiology, Germany - Olavius sp. 4 HERON... | ecosystem: Host-associated > Annelida >...
GAGCTGCTCCAATGATCGTGCAACTATAGGAAGCTACACAATACTACTACTACAGAGCAGTTCTAGCAATATTCCCTCTCACTCCTGACCAAATCAGAAGTTAGTAAACAGCTTATATCTGTTGCATATTAATCACTAACATGAAAAATGTAGCAACAAGTAACATCACAGAAAGACGCAAATTTAAAGGTTGTTTATATGTTTGAAGTTGATACCTTGAGTAGCTTTACGTGTGTTGAGTCATTTGACCGAATATAGAAATTCTTCAAATACGGTTCAAACATCACCTAAATCAAAATCACAATGTCTCTCAAGTTACATAAGCAGTAACAAGTTTGAGTAACAAAAGCAAATCAAGTGTTTAGGGCTTCTATGCACGTAAGATAAGTGGCATACTAAGGGTGGATACATTAAGATCATAATAAAATTCATTGCATGCTTGCTACCAAATTTTTAACCACAAAAAAGTCTGTCACAATAGTATTTTGGCAAAATGGTCCGCAGCTTGTTTTATTTCTTGTCAACTTTCTGCTGAAGCAAAAAGAGGGGAACTTACTCAACATGACAAAGAAATCATCATTCAGGCACCATTTGTCAAAATTATCGCTCTTAACAAACAAAATTTCACTCGTCACAAATTTAGATTAATCACATTTACACGTTCATCAATTACTGGCGTCACTAACTCAGCTCGTATACAACAAGGAACTTGAGCTAAGCTCATGAGACGCGTGACAACATCAGTGCCGCCACCCCGCGAATCAGTGTACATCATGCAATATTTGAAGCGGGTAGGGTAGGCCTACCCAAATTTGACGCTCACGTACAACGTACAGAGGACTCTTAGTCTTTGAACTTAGTCTGTCGAAGCTTAGACTGTTAAAATCTACACTTAATGCTGAAAATTTCATATGCAGCTTATCTCGGTCTATCTCCAGTAACTTCGGCGCAATTCACACTTGAAATATGCATTGTAGCCTGAAATCAAGAAAAATTCACTAAAATCCCCTACTTCTGGAAATCAAGATCGCTCAAGGTCATCAATGTTGGTACACCCAGAAAGCTCATCAGTAATGCTTATTATGATAAGCAGCAAGTCTGTATCTATCTGCGAGCGTTCTCATGCTAGACAAGTTAATAGTGGCAAAATAACGATTTCTTAGGGGGTACCATTCTTTGATGCCCTCGTTCGAGAGTGATCTCCTCACCCAGCGGCGCAAAATTCTCTATCTCACCTGGGCTTGGTTCAGTACCTGGACGGGACACCAGGACAGACAGACGGACGGACAGAATTACGATAGCTAGTATGCGCTAATAGCACTACATGCTGTCATATGTAAAAATATAGTCAACCAATTAGTTTTAAAAATATCCAGCTTACGTGAAATCCAGCATCTGCATCATCAGCAGTTTTTCTCTAAAATGACATCATAACAGCAGCAACTGTATGTGGTGGTAGATAAAATGCAGCTCGGCTGTGTTAAACACATTTAATAAGATTGAAGTCGGCCATCTTTGAATAAACTCACAAACAACAGAGCAAAACAAGCTGGAAGTCACAGACCACACCATCTCTCTCAACCATGTCATAGACTGGGACCATGTCATCTCACTCAACCATGTCACAGACTGGACCACGTCATCTCTCTCAACCATGTCATAGACTGGGTCACAGACCACACCATCTCTCTCAACCATGTCACAGACTGGGACCACGCCATCTCACTCAACCATGTCACAGACTGGGACCACACCATCTCTCTCAACCATGTCACAGACTGGGTCACAGACCACAGACCACGTCATCTCTCTCAACCATGTCACAGACTGGGACCACGCCTAGGTAATTGACAGAGAAAGCAACAGAATGGACCAACGGTGGATCAAGGCGGCGACACACATCAGGAAAGAACAAGACAAGTCAATGAACGGAGACGATGGGTCCTACCAACATCATCACATCTATGATTACTTACTGTCCGTCGCAATGACATCTAGTGGACAGTCGTTCTGAAGAAGCCAGCAGCAGTTGCCGAAGCGTCAACAAATTTGTTCACAAAGGTTGTAATTTGACGAATTTATATTGTTCATTTGGAGTCTATATGTCCGACATCTTCCTGACATTTTGTTCCACAGAGACAGAGTAACTTAGGCTCTACATGACACCTTCTCTGTCGGACCAAGCTCTTTATTACAAAGAAATTACACAGGCAACAACTTGAGTAAAACGTGCGCCAAAATGGCCCACTGTTTCAAGCAAAACTGTCACAAGATAATTAAGAATAAGCCGAACCAAGATAACGTGATATGTGCTCAAGTTCTTTTGCCAATAAACATCAGCAAAAAATAAGCGACACGACAAATCAGATTTGCTACGGTGCTCGTCACCTTTAGCTGTTGAGGTGCTGTACAACATATAGTAGAAAAAACTGATCACAAAATATTCACTATTTACCTGTCGCTTGACTGACATTGATGCAATGTTCATTAGCACAACGTACTGCACCTCCCTATCAAGCACACACACAGAATAATCGGGAAGTTACGAATAATGTAAAAATAACAAGAAAAGCAAGAGAACAGACTCATTTCCTGGCTCTGGCTGCACGACAATCAGATTCCTGAATGAAACCTATCATTTACCGTCAACATTTTCAGTAATATTCTCTGTGTATTAAAAAAACTATAGCACCGTTTTCTTTATCTAATAAGCAGGTTGCTCATATCACTAGCAACTGATTCCTTGGCCTGTTATTTGTGACCACACTGGAGTGGATATAACACCATCCACATAATAATCCATAGACACAAATGAGGTTCGTAATCTATCCATAAACACAAGACTCGTTTGTACTACACGCAGCAATGGCAACAAATAACATGAGAACAACACGACTTTGCTGATTGTTACTTAAGCATATCACCACAGAAACTACAAGTAATGTATCGTCAAGGGCTAGTAGCATTTGTGATCCTTACGACACGATAGTATACGATAACGTGTAGTACAAATACTGCCTTTCATAAAGATGCAAAAAACTTTTTATCTTTGAATAAACTCACAGGTTGAAACAGTAACTAATAAGCTATAAAAATCCATTAACTGACAACCTTTACAGATTAATTTGTTGACGTTTCGGCAACTGCTATTGCCTTCAAATTAATCTACAAAGGTAGCAATTTCACAGAATTCATATAGCATATTAGATAAAATAACTATTGACAAAAGAAACTAAAAATAATAATTAACCAGCTGGAAAAATCCGGGCAAAGTTTCCAAAATCTGTGAAAGACATAAATTGTATAGGCTGAATCAGAGAAAGAAGGCCAATGACTGAAACTCAGATTCAGTGGACAGCTCACCAACATTGTCTGCTCTGTAAATTCACTTGTAAGCCAGTAGCTTGCTTACTCAGACTCCTGTAAGTATGGCTGCCGTTCTGAGAACGATAAATTCTCTCACAATAACACCATCACAAGTACAGTACCTGTGGTTATGAAGGAGACGCATGAGAGCACGTGCCACTGTGCCCACCTCTGACCTGGGTGCACAGTGATGATATAACTGAGCCACGGCCATTACCACCTACACACACGACCACACAACGCCACGTTCTTGCATTCTGTACTCGGACATAATAACAAAGACCTGCAAAAACAGTAGCAAATACAAGTAGTCCTCCCTTGGCGAACTGGCATAATCTGATCTGGATTAAGTCCAGAAAAGGCCGGGCTAAAGACAATTATCCAATACCAGTAGTAACGACACCAGCAGCAGCAGCAGCAACAACAACAACAGTGTCACTTGGTATAACAATAATGATAATAATAATAATTCAGTAGTAAGTAAGTAATTTATATAGCGCATTAACTCTAATAACCTAGAACGTGCTCGGCGTGCTAGTAGACCGAGAAGTAGAAATGTTTTATATGGCGTCTAAAAGTTGGTAAAAAGTGTGTTCTGCATTTTAAAATGTTCGGAAGAGCGTTCCAGGTTGATGGACCAGCACGTCCAAAAGCACGGCTTCCGTATGTTGACATCCTGATCGGCGGAACATGCAATACACAGGTCGTGACTTCGAAGGTGCTATAGAACAGTGGTGCATAAACTTCTCCAGCCAAAAGCTACTAAACGTGATCTTGAAGATAGAGTGGGCCAGACCAGTGTGATAACCAAGCACCTATGGGTTTGACGTAGTTTCGCCGTCAGACCCTCCACTGGCTGGACGTCGATGACCACATCAGGTTTAGACTGTGCGTGCAGGTATACAAGTGCCAGCATGGCATGGCTCCTGCATACCTAGAAGAGCTGTGCTGGCCAGTCTCCGACATCGACGGTCGCCGGCACCTGCGGTCAGCTCGTAGAGGCCTGCTGGACGTCCCACGAGTCGAGCTGTCGACATATGGAAGACGTTCAAACATTTTCTTTTCTCATCGTACTAGCACTCCCAGCGCGTTCGAGGTTATTACAGAAACGCGCTATATAAATTACTTACTTACTTACTTACTATTGGCAGAATGATTCATAAGTAGCGTAAGATGTACGGACCGCAGCATTTCGGCTATTAAGCAGCGGGCGTGCATTACGTAGCAGCAGGCGGTGGTCAGCATCCATGCCTAGAGGCTTCTTTGCAGCACGTTTGGTAGCGTCAAACTCAACTTCGTGGCTGTCGTCGTTCGACGACTCATAGAAAGGTTTTCCGTCAGCTTCCGTACTCGTATCCTACAACACAGGAGCATCTGTCGCACGTGATTTTTACCTGCATACAAGAAGACTCATAGAATCATGCATTTTCCCTTTCAACATCTGGGCTATTTTGTACCATTTCTATAGACGTGTATAGCTCTTCATGAAATCTCAGAGCTACGGAGCGTCGCCTGCCATATGGGATCACACAGTGTTACCTGCCACCCGACACAGGTGAGCACACCCCGCCTTAACCCCACCCCTGCAGGCTGGTACTTGATTTACCTACCCTGGAGGGATGGAAGGCTGAGTTTACCTTGTTACTCGGAAACGCAGCCGCCGGGAGTCGAACTTGCGACCTCTCGGTCCCGAATCCAACGCCCTAACCACTGAGCCACCAAGCAACAAAGATTTCTGATGCATCTTCCTAGATCATGGTACACAAAGGTATTCAGTAACTAAAATAATGGTTAAAAGTTATTCAATCATCGACAGTGACAAGGTTTGAGAGATAATACATCACTTGCTATTAAACTTAATTCAACTCTATGTCAGTCAACCAAACAACCCACTCTCTAGTTTGTAGCTCTCACTTTCGTTCATCATGATAATACTACTACTATATTAATAATAATATTATTCAACAAACAGAAGCTAAATCACAACTGTGAATATATCTTGTGCCATTTCCACGAAACAGTCAGATAAAACACTTTATGTAATCACTTAACAAATATGCAGTTAATAATAACTCTACACTCATCCTGTGCCGTTTCAAAGATACTACCAGATTTCAGGCATAAAGGAAACAAAAACACAGACTGATCCGGCAGCAAGTTAGTTTACCACAGCATTGGGATTGGCAAACTGTGTGCGGCAATATCTCGTGAGCATGTTGATGATGACCACCTGGCCCCACTCCTCCACATCCACCAGCAGGTTACACAGCTTACGATAGTTCTTGTGGATCAGATCAATCCGTTCCGGGCACACCTCCTCAAACGCCTGGATTGCCGACCCAGCCACCAGCTGCAACGGCCAACACACCACTCAGAAATGATGAATAAATGATTAATGTCATCATGCGGTCCATACGAGCACTGGGCAGGGGCTAAACCCAGTCGCTCGGCAGTCATTGCTAAATCTTGCCTTGCCTTAAAGTTGTCCGTCGACACAACGAAGACGACGTGCTGATAGTCGCTTGCGACTCCTTCAGATGAGTTTGCACTCAAAAGTCTAAAGCTGCTTGGTGTTGAGGCGGTAGTGGCGTGCCAGCGGGTACAGAGGGCTGTCCTCTGTAGCCTGGTTACACTCCAATGAGAACGTGTCCAGGTCAACCCTGCACGTGTCCCGGCCGTCATGTGGACCTGTCTGCTGCAACGGTTTCCAACTGGTCGGTTGGGACGTTGCACTTCTTCAGTGTGGCTTTCATATGATCAGAAAAGGGCTTCTTCTGACCTCCCGATGAACGTGACCCATGAACAAGTTCAACATACGGGGCATGACGAGGAAGACAATCGGATGACATTCTAATCACACGGCCGAGCCATCGCAATTGTCTTTGCATGACAATGTACTGCACGGAGTTGCAGTTTGCTCTGCGACAAATCTCGACATGGGGAACGTTGCTAAATCAAAATCAGAATACTTATCAAATTACATACAAAAGTAGTTAGAAGTTTGCGTGAAATAAGAGCAAATTTAGTGACTTTCATCAGACATAATATATTACGCTGAACGCTGGTTAAGGCATGTTTATGGTGCATCAATTAGGTCATAATTAAATTCATCACAAATGCAGCAGTAGGTTGCTGTTACTTTCCGCTAGGCCCATGGTTGCCTTAAAATCGAAAAGTATCACCACCCATTGGTCAGTACCAAACTACACAGCCCAGTTACAGAGGCACGTGCGTTTAAACCGCTTCCCCAGAATCACTCATTATTTGACAGTAAGTCCAGTTAATTAGCTAATGATTTTACGATGAAGCCATATCTATGAATATCAACTGAGTGATACTACTAAACCACCAGCTGAAACAAAGAGTAACTCGGCAGACCACAAGAGTGACAAGACATGTAAACCTTAATGCAGATCTGTTTCTATTATAATATCACAAAATGCTGACCGTGGTTTTATCAGCCAGTAATTTCTCGATCACTTCAATGAGAATATCCTTCTGTTCTGGATCGAGGCTAAACACCAAAAACAACAATTAAATATGCGATAAAATCACATTCACTGCTGGAAAGTAGTAGACTGAATTTTAAATTTCATATGAATCCATCACATCACAATACCCTCAATTCTTTGAGCTCTGCATTGTTAACAATTAGCAGAAAACTACACTGTGTCTCAGAAAAACGTCCCACTTTGTATACTGTCCATATCTTTGCCAAATATTAACCGATTTTCAAAATTCTTTCACTGGACAATTTGCAATAAAGTGATTTGTGAATATACCTTAACAGCGTCGCTGACGTCACCGGTAGCAATACCTAACTTCTACGTCGATGGACTACTTAAACCATCTTAAACATTCCTGGAAAACTCGCTTGTACAGCACACGGACAATCACAGCACTCAGTTGTACAGCACACGGCCAATCACAACACTCGCTGGTACAGCACACGGCCAATCACAGCACTCACTTGTACAGCTTCGGAATGGCGTGTGCCGCAGTTTTACGCACATACGGTGACATGTCGGTGACAGACTCTTTGATTGCAAGCATCATGATCGGCACAATCATAGAGACGCGAATGCTGGACAGAACTCGCAGGGCACTGGCACGGATTAGCTGATTCGGGTCCTACAAATACATCATGACCGTTTTCAATACGTGTCAAAAATAAGCGGTCCACTGGTCGAACAAAAATCAAAAAGAACTAGTAGCATCTTTTAAAACTAATGTTAAAACTTATCTCTCTAGGCAAGCGCTGATATGAACCGTAACACGCCACCTGCTTCCAGCAACTCTGAAGCTATGGCCATATGACGCTCTACAAATATGTCTATTATCATCAGTAGTAGCAGTAGTATCGGTAGCAGCAGTACAACTGAGTATATACAATGTTTCAAAAAACAATTATCTTTTATACTGCGCTAAACTTCACCAACAAAGACTCAAATAATGTTCTACAGGATACTTTCGGTTTTTAGAATAGCTTAATCCACATAGCAAAAAAGCTGCTGGCTATTATTAGCAACAGCATCTAGATCATTGATCTTGCTAATATAATCTTCTGCAAACAGCAGCTAAATATACTACCTACAGCCTGCAGCTGAAGTATCACACTCAGCTTAGTAGAAGGCTTTGTCATTAAATCCTGCATGGTACATATTAACAAATACCAGCGCAATGTTCTGATTCTATATTCAGTCTAAGCTGGAAATAATGCCACTACTACTACTACTACTACTGATATTAATTTTGATCTTGTTCAATTTTTCCATCACTGCCACAGATTTGGACAGATCTCAAAGTAAACTTCTGGATAATTTTTGTGACCACAGTTGATAGCATGTACATCTATTTCACTTCTTTCACTATTTAGGCACCTCTGATTTGCTCTGATTTGCTAGTGACATAAATTATGGTGCTATCTATATAAATGTGTTTTAATTGATTGAGTGACTTATTCAATTCAGTACTGTAAGCAGACACACAGGCACTGTAAATGACAACCTTCAAAGCCCGTTGGAATGTGCTGATAGACAGTAGTGCGAGATCTTGCTGTTCTTCAGCGTACCTTGTCAGGTAAACATATACGAGCTTTTTCACCTGTACAAAACACGCATGACATTGTTTATCAAGCTGATAAGCAAGTCAAATTTTATTAGGTCAAAACCGTATAAACAACTTTGAAGCCAAGGACTTAAAGATAGCACAAAAATACAAAATTCAGTCTACTATACAGGGTGGGCCAAAAAAACTGGACTGTTTTTGAGCGTTGATAACTTAGCAATGGCTACTGGTAGAAAAGCGTTTGATGTGTCAAAAGTTTCAGAATTTTGTCTAGAAAACATTTAGAACATGCATCAGTTCATTCAAATATGCTTTGTCTATTTCACATAAATCTTCACCACACACAAAATTATCCTGAATTTAACAGTGATGCAAGGATTTAACTCAATTTTCATTCATCATACAGTGAAGATCTAGCGAATTTAATTCAAGTATACTCAAAACCAACAGATGCAGTAATGCAGCAAAAGCAAGCGCATTAAATACATGCAATCTGGTTACTGTGGACATATCAAGTTATCAACGCTACAAAATTTAGAACAAAAGACAACCAAAAAATTTCTAATGCACTATCTACGTTCCATACCTCAGTATTTTTCGAAACAACATTCTTGACCACAGCTGGGAAAAGATCAGATGCATCTTTGCCTTTTGCCACCATCTGCACAAATATTTCTAAATTTACATATATTTGCACATTTTGCATCCATACAAACTTCAGAATATCGATGCACAAAACATAACGCTCACAACACAAATTACACACTGAAAACTGGCAACTGTAATATGATCCTGGCTCTATATAACAAATGCATCTGTTTCAGTCAAAACAAGAGTACTAGCAAAATATGTAGAGCAAAAAAAGTCAGCATCATTCTAATCTGGTAGCAGTGACCAGTGACAAATAGTGACTGGCGTTGAGGTCAAAAGTGAAAATTGGTTTTCCCAAGTTGGGAAATGTTACATGAGGTCGAAGACCGAGGGTAACATTTCCGACCTGTTATGGAGCTTCAAGGGAAAACTATTTTATTACTATACAAATAGTGACTGGTGCTCAGGTCACTAGTGGAAATTGGTTTTTACTAAGTTAGGAAATGTTACATGAGGTCGAAGACCGAAGGTAACATTTCCTAACTTAGTGAAAACCAATTTTCTCTAATAACCAGTGACGCCAGGTGCTACTTGTTTTGTTATACTTTATAGTAAAAAAGCAATGAGATACTTTTTACTATTTTTACAATCACTTTGAATGAAGTAAACAAACCACCATTGATGCCATGGTCGTTTGGCGATTAGAAGGTCTGTCTATTAGTCGGATTGGCCTGAGTTAATAGAATATTATTTGGCGACAAGTGTTTCTGACAGTGATTACGAGTATTTCTGAAATTAGGAATCTATCTATTTTATCAGAATTACTATATTTCAATGAGAGAAATAAGTATGATGTGAAAAATTGTGATTTATATTTGTCAGTCGAGTGGGTTCAAACTGTTGTCTAGACAGCTGGGCACTAGTGAGTTTTGTATTCCCAGTAGGGCACTAGTGTGTTTTAGTGAACATCATGTGATGTGATTTGGACCAATTGCATCCACGTATTTTACTATGAGGTATAACTCTAACTCAAACTTACATGATGATCAAAGTCGTTATGAACATTGTGCCTTCACTCCCCTTAGTGCCCTTGTGTAACATTCATGCTGCACACACTTGCTTATTTACTATTCACAACAAAATTTTCAACATTGCCTCAGAAGAAAAAAAAATACACTGACCTACTGCACGCCAGTGCAAATACACTGGATAATTATCTTCAAAGGCAGTGACAATAAAAATAAATATCAATGCATAAAAAAGTAGCATTACTAACTCCAATTATTCTCTTCATAGCTTCAAGCTTCAGGTTGTCTTTACTGCTGTCCAACATCTGCTTCAAATCCTCATGCCTGTTAACAAAAGTTCAGCATACATTTGATGTCTATTTCATACAATGCAAAGTATGTTTATTTTAAAAAGTTACAACTATTAACACAATGAGACATATACATGAACTACAGTAGTAAAATATGCTATAAAACAGCAAAGACTATCTTCTTCTTAAGGTGCCGTGTCGTCGTTGACAACGTTGGCGACCATGTCATGCCAGAACAGTCTGTCTTCTGTCGCCCTCTTGCTCGTCTCCCTTCTACTTTTCCAGTTACCACTAGTGCCTCTAAACCTTTCCTTCTCATGACATGTCCAAAGAAATCAAGCTGCCTTTGCCTGATCGTCATCATTAACGTAC
>Ga0209052_1000791_pt1 | contig 10710 bp, 11 predicted proteins | sample WorMetHEROISLAND_2_FD_187409 | JGI IMG/M metagenome (GOLD analysis project Ga0209052, IMG submission 187409) | Marine gutless worms symbiont microbial communities from Max Planck institute for Marine Microbiology, Germany - Olavius sp. 4 HERON... | ecosystem: Host-associated > Annelida >...
AGCGCCTTCGGCGCCTCGATCCTCGCGCCTACGGCGCTCGACCTCGGCCTCAGGGGCGACTGCCACGGGTCTTATGGGCTCCTAGCGACGCCCCTGTTGCATAGATCGACCCATAATTAGCCTGGGCCCCAGGCCTCCCACCAGCTAAATCCGGCCCTGGATTGGTAGCTTGCTAGGGAAGATTAAAGACTCATGCAGCGGTGTAACTGGCCGGGAGCGCTGGGTTTGGACGCCCTGAGCTGCGCGCGAAGGCGGCGTCCAGGTGAAACATGAAAATTCGCTGAGATTTTTTTGGATTGCTCGTAGTGGCTGCGCGGCCTTGTTTGGTTCAATACAATAACGTGGGCCCTACTACTGTCTACGGATGAAATAAACTTGTTACATATCAAATAGGGTCAAATTAATAAAATAATTGGTTGTCTTTTGCCTGCTTTATCGTCAGCTTCAGGGGGCCTTGCCCCAGGTTCCCACGCGCTCCCACGTGGTCTCCGCTCCTCGACCCCGCTGGGGGACATCGGTCCCGGATTCCCTGAGCCTCGCCTACGTCGCTGGATTCACGGATCAATGCATCGTCATGCATGCGTAAATACACCGTAAAAACAAATGGTAACAACAAACCAAACAGGCAGCCAAATAATCCGAGGATAATCACAGCTGGCTGCCACTAGTTATTAACATACAAGAACACAAAAAGAAAAGTGCAACAACAAGTGCATCCAGGTAACAACGATGTACAGTGCAACAAATCAAGCGCAAGATTATCAGAGCTTCAGTTCACAGGCTATTCAGTCAGAAGTACTAGTCAGTTATCATTATAAAGCTTAGCTATTAAATATAATCTTATAAATATAATCATATTTAAACTAGACTGTCCTTTCGGATCTGTAGGTAATCCGAGGTAATCTGTAGGTAATCTCGATAATTTGGGAATTTATATTTTAGACATTTAACTCGATATGTGCCGTCGGGACCTTTAAGAATCACGACAGGGCTCAAAGCATCTACGAAACGATGAGTCCCGTAATAGAAGGAACGATGGAGAGCTGAATATTTTAGACGATATTTTACTAGAGATGATTCACTGCCACCTGTGAGCTTAAGGGGGGATGGTAAAGCGACCCCCGAGGGGGTTGAAATTTACCAGAGCTAGAGAGTCGCTCCAATGAGCTAGGGGGTTTTATCTCCCCCGCGGCAAGTGGAGCACTGAGTATGCTTAATTGTAGGCCTTACGTCCCGCGGATCACTTAACACCATGGTTAGAAGATAAGACTTATCTTCTAACCATGCTTAACACGAAGTTCACGGTTCAGGAATCATGCAGGATCATAGCTTTCTATTTCAATTCTTTTGTTCGCGAATTTTCTGTTTTATCTCTTTCTGTAATGTAGCCTAATCTGGCTGCAGGTGAATTCTAATAAGGTTATACACGAGTATTGGGCCTATTACAGGCGTTAAGTCCACCATTGCGCTGCGCAAATTCGTGCATTCATTAGAAAACAAAACAACACGTTACTTACTTTGTGCAACGAACAGTGGCTACCATCATCTGTGTCGGCGTTGTATAGTTCAAATATCTAAAAGCCGAGAATTACCGCAGCATGAAGCCTGTCAGCAAGATACTTGGCTTTAGGAGAAATGTGGCAAGTTAAATTAAATTGGAAGACAAAGTTTTGAACGCAGACGGTGAGTTTTTGCTGAACACGGTGATGTCAGTTATCGTTTGGTGTTGCGAAAAGAGGCGGGGCCTAGTGCTTGGGTCTCAAAACACGCGGACCCTTAGGACACATGAGGCCCTCGCACACATTATCTACGCCCCTCAATGTCTTAGAACAGCAAAAAGTCAAAAAAATACCACTAAACGCTGTCAAATCGATGAACAAGAATCAAAGTATACCTGAACTAGCTTATGACAATCGTCAGACGGCGTTATGGAACTTTCGCTACGGCCAACTTTTGCTCCCAGGAGCGCAAGTTTAATACGTGCTCCCAGGAGCGAAAGTGACGTAAAACTTTAGCTTCCAAGAGCCAAAAAGTTGCAAACTTATGCTCACGATTTCCGAAAATAGCAGCTGACAACTTTTTGCACGAACGTCTTAGGAACTGTTGTGCCTCAAAGCTGCAGGATAACCACAGAACACAGATGAACAAAGCAGGACAGACTCAATCTTACAGTATTTCAGGTAATTTGACATTGCGAACAAGCGAAAAACTGAAACGACGTCGGTAAGTATGTAAGCCAAAACCCACTCGGCCTAAAACATGCCGGGGTGCCGGGATGCTGGGACAGTACTGGCACAATGGATGGGCCACATGTCAGGATGTTCAGATCGAGAACTCTTTCACTCGTGCTGTTGTCATTTGTCTCCAAATACATTTCATTACTCCTCAAATCTCAAACAGTGCAACACATACTGTTGACACATATCACACGAGTGGGCCCGGTAGGTTCGCGCAAGCAAACAATTCTGATGCCAAAACCCGGTTTAAATTCTAAATATTGATCACTAATATGTGGAATTGAAAGATCCAAAAAATGTTTGCTCCCGGGAATGAATGTTTCGTACCATTTTGGCTTCCGGGACCGTGTAAGTTCTATTGGTGCAGTTTTCACACCTGGGAGTGAATTCTTGGAGTCAAAGTTATCAGCTACTGTTAGACTGAGTAAGTAAACTCACTCAGCAAACAGTTACTTGATGTAACAGAAGCAGTTTAGTGCGTTGTCTAACATCGTGGATAATATTTTCATTCATAAAACTACATTCTGCTTTCTGTGAGTCCCAGATACTTGGCATGCGACCTGTGGCTTGGGATATGGTGGTTATCCATATTAACCACTTACTTTTTTGACTGTACATAGCATATGTTGTGGTCTCATAGTGCTAGTCAGAAAAACCTTGATTGCAAGGAAGCTGTGCTTTTGATCGTCTACCATATTGGTCTCTTCTCATGGTTTCTAGTAACTGTCATGAGTTTGTACAATAATTAGTGACACTGAAGTAATTTCTGCGGCATTATCGTGTTCTGTTGTTGGGAGGGCTTCATAATGCATGTCTTGCTCATCTCTCCTGTACCATATGTCCTTCTCTATAGAGAACTAAAAGGCAGGGAGTAACAGAAATTGTCACAAATGTTTCCCGGGGCAGGAGTAACTACTATGCCCATTTTTAGTTAAAAAGTCTAAGTTTGGGGTTAGTGGACATTATATCAGCAGACTGGGAATCACATTGTTGACACTGGCCAAATCACTAAATTCAACATCAGTTTGCTGAGTCATAATGACGTGTGTTTTCTGTTTCTGTGTGTTTCAGTTTACGTCGGCTAGCATGAATTCACGGCCCACTCTACCGCCTGGTGCTGGGCAATTCATTATGGATACAACGCAGCAACGTAAGTATGTCCAGTGTTCGTGGTTTAAACTCACTTCTGACTCAGAACTTGTTACACAAATCGTTTTTGCTGTATGCCCCAAGGATCTGCTTTCATGGACTGTTTTTCGTAATTCTTGCACCAGTTACTCTCCGCGCTAGCGATGACAGTAGTGTTTTCAAACTTTTCAGCTGAGTTTTTTTCTGTCTCAACGCGATAACTCGTGAACTTAGCCGAAGCTGAAGCTGCATAAGCTGAGCTGCAAAATGTCCAAGCCAAGCTGAGCCGTACTTTATTTGAGCTGAAGCCGAATAATATTCGAGCCGAGTTGCTCGAGCTGAGAAAAATTTTACTTCAAATTCCTGAATTATTATCATTCCTAATTTTCGTGAAACAATTGGTGCACAAATGCACAGATTGTCATGCTGCTTCACTGGCTACTCATGATGACTAGTTGACTACCATACATTATTTTATTACTGGCATTGTTATTTAATGGTAGCCTACTGCTGAAAGCATTGCTAATATACATACAAGTTGATACAAGTTGTACAAAAGGTGTTCTGCATGCAAATTCCATTGCAATTATACGCTGCTTCTGTCTGTACTTCCATGGCCATTGATATTAAATTTAGTGGCTGTTTAGTCTTTACTGCTAAACAAATAACAAAAATAGCGCTGCGAAATGTAAGTAATGCGTATGTTTGTGTGAAATTACTACTGATAACTGCCTGGTGATAACAGACAATCTTTGCGTGCGCAAACGTTGGCTGGTATAGCCAGCGGTTATTTTGCATATGTAAAAATTTTTTATTAAAAATATGCTGCGATGCTGCATCTGTGATATGTTTGTCTTGAATCTTTATTGGTATTAGTTGTTTGATTGATGTGTTTATCAGACTATGGTGGAAAGGTGAATGGAGGTGGTGGTAATCCGGGCATTATTGCGGTGAGTCAGATTCAGACTACGTTGAGAGCGAGTGCGAGTCCGAGTTTCCATTTGTTACTCATGCAAGCTTCGCCCGTACAAGTGGAGCGTTTACAGTCACTGTATAAGCTCACAATTTGTATTCTTTGACTACTGAGCAGTACACGTCTATTGGCACTCTCCAGTGACTGAGTCAATGCTTTGTGAAAAAAAATAATATTCCAGTACAATCGTTAACGATCTTACTGTGCACGCACCCCTAATGATGAAAGCATGACCTGCACAGAAACTGCTTGTAGGAGTGAAATTCACAGGTAAGCCGTACTTTTACAGAATTTGTATCAATGTGAACGATCGCCATTGGAATACATGCAAACTCGTGTTTATTGGAACACATGTACAGGTACTGAGACTTGCACTCGTATCAATGTGAACACGGCCTCGGTTGTGGTCAATGGTCATAGCCTTTTGTGAGTCTGTTTTGAAAAGTTGCCCATTGTGAAACATTAGGACATGTGTGGAAAATCTTTAAAAATGTCAAGTTCTACAGTTTTGATCTGTGTTATCATGAAATTAGCAAATCTTAAAGTTAGCTGATTGACATGATCTTCTTCATACTTACCAACCTTTACCTCAGCCAGTTCACATGCAGATAGCTTCGCTTTTTTCTTTACTGATAAAATATCCAAACTTCGTTTCTCTCTGGTCAACAACTCTGCTCCAGTTTCTGCACACTTATCTTCTCCGCCAGCTTCATCTGTAGATTTGAATTTCAGGCCTGCTGCTAAATCTGAAATATCCAATATCCGCTCCTGTTGTCCTAACAAACAATTTGACTCTGATCCAATACCTACCTGGCTTCTTAAAGAATGTTTCTTTGTTCTTATTTCCACTATCACTAATATCATCAATCTCTCAAATAACTGAACGTGTTGTAAAATCTCGATTAACCTGTCACCTGTCATCTAGTAATCTTCTCAATCCCCACCAGTCTGCTTACTGTAAACACCACTCCACTGAAACTGCTCTCCTCTACATTCATGATCATCTCATCAATGCCATCGGCTCACAACATGTATCATGTCTCTGCCTTCTTGACCTGTCTGCTGCCTTTGACACCATTGATCACAACATTCTTCTCTCTCGTCTATCCTCTTGGTTTGGCACTCATGACACTGTCTTAAACTGGTTTAAATCATACTTGTCATCTCGCTCTTTCCGTGTCCGCTGCTCTGTTAGTCTGTCTTCTCCACATTATTCTCTCGATAGCGTACCCCAAGGCTCTGTTCTCGGTCCTTTACTATTCAGCCGTGGCTTAATTTGGTTTAAAACTGGTGCAACAGAAACAGGCTTTTGCCAGTTTCTGTCATGTTAAACTTTGTTGTCTGCATTCTTGTACAAAACAAGTGCTGTTTTTCAGTCATTGTGCAATAAACTTGCAGTTGTGTTATGAATGGTAAATTCTGCTTCTGAAATTGTATGAAATAGTATAAAGTTCACATATTAATCTACTTGTGCTATAAAAATGAGTGCAATCAACATTTCTGAATACTGTCAGTTTAAGCCCAAGTTTTTGACAGTTTAAACATCTTGCGTGGCAGAAACAGGTTGTTTCTGCTGGCAAAATTCCAACCCTGGATGCAAGTAAGTAGAATGTTGTTGACAGGAGCGTGGTGAGTTGGAGATGTTTTGTCGTGATATGGCGTCGATGGAGTTGGTTCCTGCAAGCCAGAGAGAGGGCGGAGCGACGCTGGGGTCGGTTGTCAATCACACGTACACCGACGCCAAGGACAATGATCTGATTCACTGGCTGCCCAACCAGCTCGCACATAACCTCGAGAAGAGGTCGACGCTCATGCAGCTTGAAGCTTTGGTGTCGGAATACATCGGCAGCAACGACTGGAGGTACGGCCTTAAACGTAACTTGCATAACGATTGCAGGTTCTGGTTTAAGGTAAATTATAAAGCTAGTGGAGGTATGTCATTAAGCTTGACTTACACAATGAGTGCAGGTTTAAGTTTAAGTTAACTTATGCATTGAGTGTACTCGAGGTGTGGCGTTAAGTAAATATGAACTCTTCGTGTCCGCTGCTCTGGTAATCTGTCTTCCTCACGTGATTCTCTCGATGGCGTTCCCAAGGCTCTGCTCTCGGTCCTTTACTATTCAGCCGTGGTTTAATTTGGTGTAAAACTGGTGCAACAGAAACAGGCTTTTGCCAGTTTCTCCCATGTTAAACTTTGTTGTCTGCCTTGTTGTACAACAAAACAAGTGTAAAACACTACAGGTGTTGACAGTCATTGTCAAGACTTACTTATGTACTTGGGGAGCAACAAGTAATGCAAGACAGGCATGATAATTTGGGTACAACTTTATGTGGCCACCCCCAAAAAATTTGGGAGGGCAAGAAACGTCCAGAATTTGGCGCGATTTCAGACAACTTCAGACTTTGATCATGAATATCTGATGGAGATATTGAAAGTTTGAAAAGCAAGTGATAAACTACAACTTCTCACACACTCGGGGACAAAATTTGGTGTATTGGCCGAAATATAGTCTTCCGAAAAAATTGGGTGGGTCAACATGCACACCTATAACTTTATTTGTTAGTGGACTAAAGTTCACAAAATTTTTGAGTAATATAGCTGCGTTGTGTGTTGCAGTAAGAAGGTGTTGTTGCTGAAGAATCTTCAGTCTTATGATAAGATGGCAACATATCGAGTGGCCGGCTGGTTTGGCCTACTGTGCCGGTCTATTGATGGGACCACGCTTGTAGCTTATCCGTCACCGTACATGAGACTGTAAGTGTCTTCAGTATGCAAACGTTGCCTTCTTCTGACCACGAGTTCAAATTTACATAACTTTCTAACATTGTTGTTAATGAGTAGTCAGCAAGGAATGTAGAATCACCTTCGAATGTCCACGTGAGAAGATTTTGGTCTTCGCCCAGCAGTACCTCCAGAGGTCAGCAGGCAGAGTGTTGATGTTCCCATGCAATTGGTGAGCCATCTGTTGCTGGGGCGGCCTGGACGACGTCTCCAGCTACAGTCAGGGTGACGACCGAGTGTCATGTCGACGTGGCAGCGCAGAGCCTGATCGGTCGGAGTATCCTCGGCGAGCCTGGTTACGTGGCTGAAGAGCGAGTTACAGCATCGAATGATGGACTCTGACACAGGACTAAGGCCAGTTAAGGTGGCAACCTCTGTGTTGTGTATGTGGTCCTGCTAGCGGACTCTGACTCTCTAGCCCTGGCATTTCATATGGAATGCCTCCAGACGTCTTGTGTCAGCAGCTGACAGTGTCCATGTCTCGCAGGCATATGTAGGGACAGGTAGGACGAGTGCTCGGTATACCCGGACTTTGGTTGGCAAAGAGAGGTAACGGTCGCTCCAGGTTCATTGCAGAGATGACGTGACTGATAACGCCAGAACAATGCGTTGCTTTGTGTCTGGTTGACTGCCGCCGTCGGAGGACTGGCTGCTGCCTGCAGGTGTACAAGGTTTCTACCTGCTCCACTGTGTTGCCGTCTGCTGTGATATCAGGTGCTTGTGATACCAGAGCCTGTGTTCTGGATTTTTGGTCTTCGCCAGGATTAGTATAGTAGCATAGTACTTGCAGTTATTTCACATTGTGCATTTTTGTTGCCCTGCATTGCATTATTATACTGCTAACTGCTGTACTACATTTGTGTACGATTAGTATGCATGTCGTGGGTAATTGAAACATGGGGAACAGTGCTGCGTGGTGTCCGGGAAATGTCTGAGGGAATTTCACAATGTGGAGACTGGTGAGTGGTCACCAAAAGTGTTCATGGACCACGTGGGTCGTGCCCAGAAATCACACATCAATCAAATCCGGTTGGTCCAGCCCAAAAATCTGTAAGCCAAGCTGGGCCAAATTGCTCCAAGGCTACATTCAGAGAACACAATTTTCAAATTCTGAAGTTTGCCGAAAAGATTCATTCTTAGTAGAGCTGATAGAGATTAAAGAAATTTTAATAGTTAACTTTTTTAAAATTGGATTATTCAATCATTAATTTCAATTAAAACTAACCGTGCTTATTGTGCAAGCAAAATGCATGTTTTTATCAGCTTTATAAGTTATTCAGCTAATAGCTGTCACAAATGTACTGTGACAATGGTAGGTCTGTATTAATATTAGTAGGGCCTTAGTGTTCATTTTATCCAATCTCGTTCTCTGGAGAAACTGATTATCGCTTATCAAATGCTTGTCGTTGTATCTACTGTACAATGCGTTCTTAGTGATGTGACTAATGGAAAATCTAACATTTAAAATTGTGTTAATTGTTACAAACTTTTAACACTTAATCTACAATTAATCACAGCACTAATGTTAAGTAAATGGACGGCTGCCGTTTACTGTTATTCGTATAATATCAGTTTATTTTTTTCAACAGCCATTGGTCAGCTGTGGAATTCTTGGTTTTGAAACATGGCAATGAAGATCCTGCTGGTGTAAAGTAAGCAAAATCGACAGTGACAGGCCTGCATTATCCGTGGAAAAATTGGCTCAGCAGGTCAGGCCAGGTCGAATAATTTAGGCGCAGGATGCTTGGTGTCTGGCAGTCATCATGCATAGCGGTACTTTGCATTGTGGCTGTTGTAGAGTCGAGCCGGAGAAGTCGTTTGCTGCAATGCTAAATACTGCCAACAGCATTCCAAATGATCTCGGCTCTGAGGTCTGTATACTATAGGCCTACGGCACAGTCTGAATGTGTATCTGTGTCTATACTGCAGTAACTGGTTTAGTGTGAACAGAGTGCTGTATGAGTGCCAGGAAAAGTTTGGAAAAGTTGCATGCCAATTCTGATGAATTTTTTGGAGATGCGAGGCATGGGCCATTGACCAGTAGTTCAAGTTTTGTTTGGATCATGGTCGGATGCAGGAATTCCATGAGAGGATTCCGTATTGACTGTTGCAGCTTTATAGACAGCCAAGAATAGAACACTAGTGTCAGCAGAGATTTGAACAAGAAATTCTTTCTCCGCATTATATACAGAATACAGACCGTAGTGCATTGTCAGTAGCAGCAACACTTCCACATTTATGTTAAGTTGATGCTATCTGTGATAAGCTAGTATACCGCAGCATGTATTATGTGTCAGTAATGTATGCTTGTTGTGTGCAGGGCTATTTTCACGCCAACAGAGATCGCGGATTGCCTTTCGGGCCTCCACCGCCCCCACCGTTTGGAATGTATCCACCTGTTCCACGTGTCCGTGGTCATGGGAGCTTCCACTATGACGGTCCGCGTGGCTTTGGTCCGCCACGGCCTAACGTGTACGTTCGTCATGGTGGAATGCGGGGCTACGGCGGACGTCACATGGATGGGCCGCGGCCCAGGTATTACCGTGACCAATCACACGTCTTCGGTCCTCCGCCGCCAGTACACAATAGTTTTGACCCACGACGAGCTGGACCTATGATGAGTAGAGAGTCACCGTCCATGGGTGACTTAGTCCATCAGGCTTCCTCCGCTGATGGTATTCTGCTTCGCATACTGTGTTCTTTTTGTCTGTCCAATGCAATGCAATACATAGCATTGCATGTCTGAAATCCTTGTCTAATGCCTTAAGACAATACAATACAATAATAACATTTGTAGAGCGCTATTTACGAAGCGTCCAGGAGCGCTGACAGAAACTAGCGATGATATGCTCTGCGAAATAGTTCGTCTTTAAACGGCGCTTAAAAAGGCTAGTGTCATTGATCTGATGGAGGTGCTCAGGAAGACTGTTCCAAGCAGTGGGTCCGGCGTGACGAAAGCCGAGGGTTGGTTTAATGACTTTTAGATCTCATTTATTTGCCATTTATTGTATTCAGATTTTTGTTGTTTTAACAGAGATGTAGTACGTCGCCAGTAATAATGATAGTTATACTGATATCATTCGCCGACTGCTGTGCCTCTGTTGTAGTTGGTTCCAGTAACTCCATGGAGCAGTTGTCTGCATCAGTCTCCGTCATGTCGTCGAGCACGGATCCGTCGGCCGACTGCAGTCTGCAGGGTCGTGGCTCTGCCTGTTCATCGAGCGATGGAGCCGCCACGTACATGATGGATGAGGCCGTCTCAGCACTGCCACGGCACATGTCATCTCTGTCCATATCCACAGTAGCCACGGCCGGGACCAGCGACCACAGCGACAACGGGCTTAGCACTCCGCAGTCTTCCATAACATCGGACCACGTCGGGCTGGCCATGCCGGCTTCCGTCTACCAGCTGACGTCTCAGGTATGGCAACATCAGCCAGTGATGAGGTTGTGCTTTTGTACCAGTCTGAGTTGGCAGAATGTCTCAAAAAGTTAACCGACAAAATCTGTTGAAATTATTTTGTATTTTTACGCGCGACAGCAGGAACTGCTATAGCGCGTCTTAGCCATCGCAATTCTGTCCGTCCGTC
>Ga0209052_1000792_pt1 | contig 10710 bp, 6 predicted proteins | sample WorMetHEROISLAND_2_FD_187409 | JGI IMG/M metagenome (GOLD analysis project Ga0209052, IMG submission 187409) | Marine gutless worms symbiont microbial communities from Max Planck institute for Marine Microbiology, Germany - Olavius sp. 4 HERON... | ecosystem: Host-associated > Annelida >...
GAAGAAGGGCGAGGAGGGAGAGGGTAAGGGCGAGGAGGGAGGGGAGGGAAGAGCGAGGAGGGCGTCCATGCACTTTTTTCCGCACTTGAAGCACTGCTGATAACTAACAAAGCAACATAAACAGCATGACTAAATCTTCTGTGATGTTCTGTTGGGATGGAAGCACGACCCATGCACTTGTCGGATGACACTCAGATGCTGTCCTGCAATGCACGGAGAGCAAATTCTGTCGACTGTGAATCCATGAACGTCAGCGAAAAAAGAAGCAACTCAAACAATGCGTCATTTCATGCAAAACTGTAGCAGATACATTGAAAATTAATGTTTTAAAGACAAAAGCTCGTCAGCTTCTGGGAGGCTCTGCTCCCTGCTCCGCCGCAGATCCCCATTATACCGTGCTCGCCATGGGTGTGTGTATTATTAGAAGATCCTTGGAATAGGACTGGTATATAGTGAGCTCATTGGACGCCAGTGTGTTATTTGTAGTGACTGACTTCATCGGTGATGTTTATATCTGCGTGGCTGTAGCTGTGTGTCTGCCTGCTTGCCTCTATCTCTGTCTGTCTGTCAGTCTGTATGTTTGTCTGCCTATATGTCTGTCTGTATATCTGTCTCTCTGCCTGTCTGTCTGTGTCTAGGGTGAAGGCGGTGAAGCAGGTCTGCTGGAGCAGCTGGTTGATCGTGAGCTGATCGAGTGTCCAATCTGTCGCGATGTATTCACTGATCCTCGCATTCTGCCGTGCTCAATTCACACGTTCTGTGCGGCGTGTCTGAAGACCTACTCGGCACAGCAGCAGTCAGCTAGTAGTGCCCGGGGCGGTCGTGCAGGCAGCGCCAGGGCCTCCATGTCTTGTCCTGTTTGTAGGACGACGTTCATCTTACCACCGGCCGGAGTCGACGACCTGCCAGTCAACTCCATTGTCACTCGTCTGCTGGAAATACGCCAGAAATTCACCAGCGCTCAGCCGCAAGCTGACACTCAGCCAGCTGCTGCTGCTGACGACTAATCATCATCATCATCATCATCATCATCACGGGGGCTTGTCAATCATCCTCACCACTCGTATCATCCATCACCCCATCATTCTTCCATTCAAAACTCAAAAAACTTTCCTACTTCTCAAATCCTACCCTCCATAGACATCTGGCACCTCTTCGGACTGATTTCATGGATACCCGGACTGCTTTACGGCTTTTTTCTCTGTTTCAGTTTTTTCTAGTTTTCAGTTATCGTTATTTCCTTCCGTTTTAGTTTTTCTGTCTAAGGCCTCTTATCTCTCCCAGAACCGTCTGTTTCTTGATTTTTTTTACTTTTTTAGTTTCATGTAAAACATTTAAAGTTTTTTTTTTTACTTTTTGTGCTAGATTAAACTGGCAGCTTGCCTGTCAGTTTTCCAGTGCAAATCATCTATCGTATTGTCGTAGTGTAACGGTTAGGACGTTGGACTTATGATCAAGAGACAAGAGGTCGTGGGTTCAACTCCTGGTCATGTCGCTATCAAGTGGTTACAACTTGGATGGGTGACTGTCTGTGGACAGGTAAACCATCTCAGTATATAACCAACCACCAAGGTCAACTCAGCCTTCCATCCCTCCGGGGTAGGTAAATCGATTACCGGCCTGCATGGCTGGGGTTAAGTGTCGGGTGGAAGGTAACACTATGTGATACCATATGGCAGGTGACGCTCCGTAGCTCTGTAATGGGTATCCAATCCATAAAGAGCTATACACACCTTTGCCTTTTCATTTTACCTTTTATCATCATCATCATATATTCGTTTAATAATATTGCATTTTATCGCATTTTATTGCCATAATTTGTATATTGTATCGTATTTTATGGACATTATGTGTAATTTTGTGGTGATGTCGCTATTGAAACAGTAAAACCGTAAGCTAAAACCGACTTTAACAACATACCGTTTACAAGCAGAACAGAATCATGGATGTATATTAAAACCATTAAAAACAGCTTAAACATTAATAGGAAAGACTTCCGAATTGTACCACTGTCCATTCACTGCCAAATTCTGGGATAGAATACGATTTCACAAAAGGGTTTTATTTTTGGGGGTCACTGAGTGCGAAAAATAGGGGCTAGGCATTTTTTGGGGTACACAAAAGTTGGGGTTATTGAGTCGAAATGCACACGTAGCTCGTCGTACCGTCACTGTCTACTGTCTACTGCATGGGGACTAAACGACTTTGCTGTTATCAACGATACGCATCTCGGCCTAATTTACTAAACTTAGTAAAATGCACTTACGAAAATGTTGTGAGAGAGTTACGAATAGTTTCGTAAACTTTTCGTAAACTATTCGTAACTCTCTCGTAACTCTCTAGTCTGTCGTACGTTGTTTTCGTAATTCTTTCATAAGCTTATCGTACAATAGCTTATTAGCTAACATACAAAAGACACACGAAAGAATTACGAATGTTTATTTTACGAAATTTTGTAAATTAGGCCTCTGACTTGTTTAATTTGTCTGCGATATCATCGTGCACTACAGACTGTAGGAGCCTTTGCGCAGGGGATTTTTTAAAGAAAATTTTAGAACTGCAGAAGCGAGGGGGTCTGGGGGACGGAAGTCCCCCAGAAGCTGAAACACATTGTCGTTTACTGTAACAAATTTTAATGGCATTTTTGAACAGTTTTACGCATATTAAATAGTATTTTACATTTACATACATGCAATCAAGAAGCATCTACATGGTGGGCCAGGCCCGAAATAAATGACACCAAAACACCAAACTGGTTTATTATTTATTTAATGTACGGTAACAGATTTGAATTTGCTGGAATATTTATTTTAAAACTAAAAATTTACACTGTTTTTAGAGATAAGCTTATTGTCCATTTGCCAACTGCACATTTTACTGAGTAGAACTGCACAAATTTCTTTAGAACTGCACTTTTGTGTAGAACTGCGCACTAAAAAAGCCCTGCCTTTGCGAGTGAATATTTTTGTTGAAATTTCTGCACTTTAATTGGATTTTTTTTGTTTTTCTTGTTAGTGTCACTGCAGCTAAAGTTGTAGAAATGTCAAGAAAAGACAGCAGTGCTCTTTCTCGTTTGGCTTATTTTGATAAAGTCTATCTTACACGGCACGGACACTTTTTTCCTTCAGAAGTCGGTTTATTTATTCAAAGTCACCTCAAGTCACATCTTAACAGAATCTTAACAGTTTTGACAGTGGTACAATTCGGAAGACTTGCCGGTTCCACCACTGCTGCTATTGTGTCAATACTCCATACTATCACACATCTCCTGACCACCAATCCATACGTCGTGGTGATAGCGCTTGATTTCAGCAAAGCGTTTGATACGGTGAGGCATTGCACCTTGTTAGAAAAACTAGGGCGACTAGACATAGACATAGTTGTTGTTGCACTGTTTGCACTGCACTGTTATTCAGCTATTCGGCTATCTTCATAGCCGCAAGCGTGCGAAATAAACTCATTCATTCATACCAGATAATGTCTATAACTGGCTCGTGAATACTACGTGCATCATGAAATTGAACATTGAACAACATTTGACATATTATCATGATTATTCAAATAATTGCAAACAAAAACACATTCAATTTCAAGTACTTCATATTCATTGCATAGATCAGCTTCATGTTTGTCAGAGACCTGGGCTGGGCTGCTGTCACGTGACGGTATTGACGGTAGTCGGCCTACAGCTGAGCTGTGGCCGGCAGACTATGACTGACTGCAAGCGTGGCAGGACGGTTCTGTTGGCTGGATATATTGTTTTATCGTGTTTTGCTGTAAATAAATATATCAAACTGTTCAAAGACCTTGTCTTATGAGTTGCGGGTACTCGGGGCCCGACATATTTGGCGTAGTCGACGACAGGATGGATCCAACCGACGGCGAGAACGAAGCGGCTTGACGGCAGCGGTCGAGAGGTCAAACGTCTCAAGGACGACAGCTCGGATCAACGTTTGCGGTGAGTCTGGATTTGACTGGTTACCGAAGCGTTCCGACTGTCTGTCTGCCACTGTAGTTGTGTTTGCTGACTTTAAAACGCGGTTATAGGCCTAATTAGCTTCTTGCGTATTAGCTAATTTGGGGGGCGTTGTCAGCGTGGGAATTTTACAAGCACGTGCTTGTAGGCAGCACATCCGGGTAGTAACTCCTGGGTGGTGCGGGCAGCAGCGGCAGTCACGCTTGACCGCGTCCTAGTTTCGGGTCTAGCTGACTGACCGGTGACCTTGTAGCTCTGTGCGTGGAGTATTTTTAGGCGACGGCGGCGTGCCTAGATATCCGCGGCAGTGCGGCAGTGTTAGACTCGCAGAGTCTGGCCATTGTAGTGTGGCCCGTATATAGTATAACTGTACTATATTGCTTGTTAGTTGTTTCCTGGTTGCTGCATTATGGAAAAACTATCTAAACAGCAGCGTGAGAACATTAGAAGGCTCGACACCGACCGATTACGGGCGAGATTAGTCAAGGCTGGGGTCGAGGAAGAGTTAAGTGTTTACGAGTGAACGCGATGCCTTATTTGATATGATGGCAGAAATAATGCTGAGACCAGAGCCAGAGCCTGTAGCTGCAGCTGCTGAGCCGACGCCAGCAGAGGTGCTTGAGATGCGCAAGCGCGAGATGGACTTAAAAGAAAAAGAGTTAAGCATACAACTGGAGATGCATCGTCAACAGCTTGAAGCTGAGCGTCAGCAGCGAGAGGATGAGCGGAAACAGCAAGCGGCGCAGTTGGAGGCAGAAGGTCAGCAGCAAGCTGCGCAGATAGAGCTGCAGCGTCAACAGCAGATTGCTCAGCGTCAGCAGCATGAGGCAGAACTAGAATTGCGCAAGGCTGAGATACGCTTGCAAGAACAGCGTGCTGCCGATGAACTAGCTCTGCGCAAACAGGAAGTAGACCGCCAGCGTGCAAGGGACGATCAGCAGTCCGAGCGTGAGACATCTTTGGCATCTCAGACCAAGCGGTATGGTGACATATTAAAACATGTGTTACCTCGAATGCCCCAAGACCCTGGCGAATTAATTAACTTCTTTGACACGTGTGAAAATCTGTGGACGTTATACGAAGTCCCACATGAACTAAGAGCCAAGCTTTTGTTGCCGTTGCTAACGGCCAAAGCTAAGTCACTGATCAATAGACTATGACTGACTGCGAGCGCGGCAGGACGTGTTCTGTTGGCTGGATCTATTGTTTTATCGTGTTTCGTTGTAAATAAATACATCAAACTGTTCTAAGACATTGTCTAATGAGTTGCGGGTACTCGGGCCCGACAAGCATTATCATCGCTATCGACGTAGTCCTTACAAGTGCGAGACATAGCACTCTGTCTGCAGTGGTAGGCCTATAACATACTGACGTACACGGTAGTGTTGTACGTGGCTCGTTGTTGCTACAGAGAGATGTCGGCGGCATGCGTCTCATCTTGATCTCATACGACTGACCTGAACAAGCGTTCACCGACAAACACTGCATTGTTAGGCGCGACCGACTCCGCCTATGCTACACGTTACTCCGTAGCGTGGTCCGTCTGTCTGTCGTCTGTCACATACGTGCCTCCTGCTTAAACCGTTAGACGGAAACAGATGCGATGTGGCAGTACACTCGTGGGCTCCAATGACATGACATAGGCGCCGACTCCCATAGGACAATGGCGGCAAATGCCCCACGAGAATAGCTCCTTATGAGGAATTGTATCCGAGACGTGAATTTGCACATTTGACTAGATACCCCCACCGTGGTCTGCCACCTTGGCGTGGTGGTGGGGCTTATGGTAAGGTAAGGTAAGGTAAGGGACTAGATAAGTTACCTTGGTTGAGGTAGGTTTGAGTCTCCTCGTTGAGTAGCGTGGCTGGTGACGTGGCCGCCTGCAGCACGTATTGAAACCTGTCATGCACACGACATCACGCGTACGACGTCACAGCTGTCATTAGTACAACGTTGAGTTCCAATCTATAACTCTCTCTATCTCGGAGACGGTGTGAAATAGAGCCAAGGTTACTCCTGCATGTCACAATAAGAATAGTGTTCCAAGATGAACGACCTTGAATGACCTTGAACGGCTTGACCGCACTCCACTGCACTAATGATGCGTCTTTCGGAGCTTACCACTGACATTTGAATGAAAGATACAACGATAGTATATCAGCGGCACACATGTAGCCCATGCAGTGACTCTACATTCAGACAATCTAATCTTGTCCAAGGTTGCTACCCAATGAAACGACTTGGGATTCGAAGCCGGGTCACCGAGCTGGAATTCCAAGTGTGCTAACCCCTAGACCATTGAGCCACACCGCGTGAAAGCACAGTGCAGTATATACTGACGTGGACAGTGAGGCGTGTGAGTCGAGGCTGGTCAGTGAAGGTAGAATGTTGAACCAGTGATCAGAGTTGTTGTTGTTGTGGTTGTTGTTGTCTTGATATGACATCAGCTGCCTGGGTCCATCCACACCGCGCTCATGTCCAGCCACTGCAACCGATGATCATAATAATAATTAACCAGTCAATCATTTGTTTGTTCCATAGAAACATCAATAAAAGTTTACAGCAAAACCAGGGGCGTGGCGACGGGGGTATATCGATATATATACCCCCCAATCAGTCTACCTTAAATTTTTTATGTGGTCGTTTTGTCTCCTTGCAATGACTAGTTAACATTTATACCCACCCAAATCAAATTCCTGGCTACGCCTCTGAGTAAAACGTTTGCATGAACAAGACGTGCCAGGCTCATAGGAGCACTTACGGCAGCCGAACTACAACTAACAAGAAAACAATTTACACATTGAAAGCACACTGGCAGTTTAAGAATAACATCTAAGAAATTTAGTAAAATCGACAGTCTGAACGGGACGCCGGAAACTAGTTGATGTGCTATAATCCACATCCTTGGGCAGCGAGTTCCACACGTTTACAATACACGTTCACTAGAAACACTGCTCTTACGTCCCGAGATGCACAGAGTTTTTTACGACACAACTTATACTTATGACGTCGAGCAGAAGGTCGCGTAATCGCGTAATTAGCTCAAGAAATGTCTCACTCAACGCTGATGAGAGCGAGCGCCGGTGATGCTGCGAGGGATGAGGATGTATGTATGTGTGCATGTGTAATGAATGCTATGCTGTTGCACGGTGGCCCGCAAGCCCCGCTGTGTTTGTGTATCTGCCATCATTAATCAGCTCGCTCAAGCGTGACGTGACGTGGCGTGGCTATATATCACTGAAACTACACTGTGTCTCAAAAAAAACGTCACCCTTTTTATTTTTGTGATATCTTTGTCAAATATCATCCGATTCTGCTAATTTTTGGCAGAAACATGCCCCAGGAAAGTTGACACAAACACATATACATGCTCAATTCATATCTCGTTTTATATGTTCGTACTGTACCTTGTAAAAACTAGCGACGCGTCAGAACGCACACAGCGACGTCGGCCGCTTCTTGTTCGTCTTGTCATTGAACCGGAATGTCGCAACTTCTTTAAAAGCTTACTTAAACTTTTGACATTACAACCTTTATCAGAAAATTCACGAATTAACTTATTACCCCCCAAAACATGAAATTTGTATAAATTTTCTGTTAAACTGCGAACTTCAGCGGCGCCTGATTGCTGCATGATCTGTTCTGGTCTGCATCAGCGTGTCATCGGCGAGGCAATCGACCACGTGGTGTGGACGGCTGCGCGCCTGTGTGAGAACTGATGGACGAGACTTCAAACACTTGCTGGGATAATATGAACGTTACTTGATAGTTATCTGATGTGACACTTTGACTTCTATGTGGAGACGTCGTATTTGACGCTGTATACAGGTATACTGTATACCGTAGAAATCGTTGCTAGATTTTACACGGTACAGTACAAACACACGAAACGAGATGTGGTTCTCTATGCATTTGTGTTTGTTCCAAATTTCCTGGAGTATGTTTCTGCCAAGAATTGACAAAATTGGATGACATCTGATTAAGTTGCAACAAATAACAAATTTAACCCAGCCAATTCGCTGAGCCAAAGTTCGCTCTAGGCCTAAGTACGGTACTTACTTAAGCCAAAAAAGTGACGTAGGCCTAAATTGTGTGAAATGACTAAAATAAAGGTTAGGCTTAATTAGCGTATTTTTAGCTAACTCTAACCCTAACCCTAACCCTTGCAATTCGCCAATCCAGTCGTTTCATGAATTTAGCAGTGACTTCACGAAATCCCTTATTTCACAGATTTACTATAGCATACATAAGCTAAGGCAGCGCGCGACAGCCGGACATGGTATTGGAGACACGGACCTCGACTCGGTCAGGTGTGATAAACACCAGTCCTACTGCAGGGTCTAGGCCGGGGGATGGCTGGGCGCGTGTGCAGTGTTTAACTGCAGTATTTTACTGCGACATTTTGGCTTGTACTGCCAGCCGTGTTTTGTTCAATTACTGACTATCTGTGTAATAGTTGAATTTGCAGCACGTTCTCTGGTAATTATTTCACGTTCGTATACTAATAATTTTACTACTAATTCAGCTTCCTGTGTTTTGTTGTTTATTAAATAAAAGCAATGGATTCAGACAACACCTAATGTCGACACAGATGTCCACTGTGTATTCACTGTGTGTGTTGTACGTGTAGCCAGCACTTGACCCACTGTGTTGTACATGTAGCCTGGACTTGACTCACTGTGTGTTGTACATGTAGCCAGCACTTGACTCACCCTTGAACCCCAAAAATAGGGGTTTATAGTGAATTTTTAGCGATTTTTGGCTGCAATACACACTAAGATCGAATTGCGCCGAAACCATTCAAAATAGACCAGGACAACCTGCGTATGAAATGTTCGGCATTAAACGTAGATTTCAACGGTGTAAGGCTTGACCCCCTAGGTTCAAGGAGTCCTCCGTACGAGTGCATCAAATTTGGGTACCCCCATGAAAAGTGCGATTTCTGCTACTGTTGACTAATCTAGCACGAGAAAGGTTGCAGATAGACACAGACTTGGTGCCAATCATAACAAGCACTGCTGACGAGCTTACCGTAGGTACCAACACCGATGACCTTGAACGACCCTGAACCCCCAAAATAGGGGTTTTTAGTGAATTTTTTTGCGATTTTGGGCTGCAATACACATTTTAAGCGTGAATTGCGCCGAAACCATTCGAGATAGAGCAGGACAACCTGCCTACGTAATGTTCGGCATTAAACGTAGATTTCAACGGTGTAAGGTTTGACCCCCTAGGTTCAAGGAGTCCTCCGTACGAGCGCATCAAATTTGGGTACCCCCATGAAAAGTGCGATTTCTGCTACTTTCGACTATTCTAGTACGAGAATGGTTGCAGATAGACACAGACTTGCTGCGTATCATAACAAGCACTGCTGACGAGCTTTCCGTAGGTACCAACATCGATGATCTTGAACGACCTTGAACCCCCGAAATAGCGGTTTTAGTGAATTTTTTGCTATTTTAGGCTACGGCGTACACTGAGCGAGTGAATTTTCGCTGAAATTGCTGGAGATCGACAAGACAACCTGCGTACTAAATTATACTGATGCTGTGGCGCGTCTCATGAGCATTAGCTCAGATTTCTTCTTAACATATCGATCGTCCAAGTTCGTTTTAACATTTGTCCCATATCTGTCAACAAGCTTCTGAATGCCCGATGCAAAGAACCAGGGGTTTATCCAGTCACCCGTAGGGGGAGTACTCCCCCCTGAAACAAATGTACTCCCCCCCTGCGGGAGGACCATCAACTCCTCCCCCCCCTCAGGGGGGAGTACCTGTTTTGAGGGAGGACAAAGTTTGTATTGATGCTAGTTTGTATTGATGATTGAACAGACTGATCTCTCTATCGTGATGTCAGATTAGATTAGAATGAAGCATATAATGTTCATGGTGCTGACAGTAAAGCCAGCCTTCATATAGGCTACAGGGTGTCCCAGAGTTGACCAACTGAGCTCACTTTTTACTTTATGTCTGTAGGAGATCGCGGTTTTCGTAGTAGGCTAGGCCTATTCTTTAAAGTGTTCTACACACAACAGAACATACTGTTTACAATATAGTAGCCAATTTTCATGTGAATACATTGTATATTTATATTGACAAGTTATTTTGGGACAAGCTGTGAAATTTTAGGTGCTTAAGAAGGCTGCAGCATGAATATTTGCATGTGATATTAGATATCTGAATGACATACTTCTTAATAAAGACAATGACAGTTTCTGCACAGTATCTAGGAGTACAATCCGAGTACATGTAAGTTAGGTGGCAGCAGGCGCCCACAGTCTCCTACTGTTAATTACTTGTCAGAGGAATCTGACATTACTAGTTCTTTTGTTGACATTTTCTCTGATATTTGCAAGCCTAATTCGGCTAAAAATAGGCCTAATAATTTTTGTGTGTGCTAATGGTCATTGGCGTCGCCAGCTATGGGTCACTGGGGCACGTGCCCCCTCGACTTCAGCTAGCTATTTTGGGGATCACTCGCTTTACAGACTCTGACGAGTAATGCGCACGGTTTTTACCGCTACATGCTTTAGCAATGTAGCGGTCATGCCGTCGCTTGGCGTCCGTCCGTCCGTCCGTCTGTCTGTCCGTCTGTAACGTTGGTGGATCGTGATCACATACGTCGAGCTAGGCGGAATTTTATTACACGGTTAATTAGCCCAATGTCTTCGCTCGCCGCACGCAAAATTTCAGCGATCTAGTGCAAAGGGAACATTTTCAAATTTGGGCTTGAAC
>Ga0209052_1000793_pt1 | contig 10700 bp, 11 predicted proteins | sample WorMetHEROISLAND_2_FD_187409 | JGI IMG/M metagenome (GOLD analysis project Ga0209052, IMG submission 187409) | Marine gutless worms symbiont microbial communities from Max Planck institute for Marine Microbiology, Germany - Olavius sp. 4 HERON... | ecosystem: Host-associated > Annelida >...
GTGTTAGGGTGGCCGGCATAGTTGACCTTCGGGTTTTCCGGTAACCCGGCTCAGTTGTATTGTATATGATTTGTATATGCATTTGATTTGTTGTGTTTGAGCTAAATAAATTTTTTCTTCTTCTTCTTTTTCTTTTTCTTCTTCTTCTTCTTCCTCGCGCGAGAACACTAGCAAATATACGCATAAGCCTTATGTCGCCAGAAACTACCGTCTCTGACGAACCTTTTTCGTCGCTAACAGTATGGAAGTATCTTCGTGACTTTTCTGCTCTGTTTTCGAGCTAGAAGCCCGCAAGTGACAGGCAGCAGCCGGACAACAGCCGCAATGCGGCGTGCCATTAGGATGGCCGCATAATGAGGTTGTTGATGAGCCTGTGAAAGATTCTGGGCGTCACACGGAGAGATCACATGTCCAACATCGAGGTGTTAAAGCGGACTGGGCAGCGAAGATTACAGGACATTGTAGCGGAGAGGCGGCTTCGGGTGGCAGGCCACATCATCAGGATGCCACCTGGACGACCAGCCAATCGTGCTATGTCATGGACTCCTCGTGGAAGTGGCAGGAAACGAGGTCGGCCAACAAAGACACATTCAAAGAAGACCTTGTGGACAGAGGAGTCGATTGGAACAGCGTCCGGGCGGTGGCTACAGATGGCGAACTCTTGCTGCCCATTGTCCTGACAAGGACTGGAGGATCTAAGTGCTAAGTAAGGTTGTGGTTTGGTGAATTCTTATGGAGTTCATCAGTTGTAAGATAATAGTTTGTGCACGTGGATTCATTGTGCTGTGACAGGAGCTTGTCGAGAAGCTTCACTCGGTTGGTAAAGTTGATACGTCGGACGAGCATTCAGACACAGACTTGCAGTTGTCGAGGCTGGCGGAGCGCGTCGCAGCGGAAGTCTCAGAGAACGACATCCAGACACAGGTGCATGGCTATGGTCGAAGTTTTTGACTTAACTTAAGCTAAGATAAGCCAATTCGCTGAGCAAAAGTTCGGTCTAAGTACCTACTTAAGCCAAAAAGTGAAGTGATTTTGCTGAGCGAAAGCCAAGTCCAAAAGTATGGTCTAAGTACATATTTAGACCAAAGTCTAGTCCAACTAAGTACATACTTTGGTCTAAGTATGTACTTTGACCGAACTTTCACTCAGCGAATTGGCTTAACTTAAGTCAAGTCAAAAAGTGAAGTCGCCCATTGTAATGAAATTATATCAGCTGATAAAAACTTGACAATAGCTACAACTGACATTAAACGTTTAAATTTGACAGCGGGATCTGGGGCGCAGCCCCAGCGGAAGTCGAATTTGGTGCATTTTTGCCTTAAAATCTGACTTCTGGTAGCACCAATTTTACCTATTTTCTTGAGAATCAATTGACCAGAGTGAATGCATGAGCACGTTTTGCGTACAGACCTTAATAACTCAGAAATCAGGTACAAAAAAGTTACGTATTTTTCCGACAGGGGGTGCGTAGGCACCTTGCGCACGTTGTATGTCTACGCCACTGCAGTGTAGAGTTACTGTGGAACTTTGGGTTGTCGTTTGCACTGGTACGCAGGAGGCAGTGTATCGGCAGTGGACCGTGGACAGACAGGCTGAGGTCGATAGACAGTTGGAGGAACATCGCGTCGCTCAGAAGAAGAAGGACATCGTCCAGCGAATACTCGACCTGCAGGCGCGCGAGGAGAAGCTGAGGTACTTCGAGAAGCAGGCGCAGATTGAGCTGAAGATCTCCGAACGACCGCCCGACCCTCACCTGGAGGAAGTTGTGTCCGAGGAGGAGTTTGTGGCGCCGCCTGGCGAACGAAAAGCTGACAAACGCCGACGATAGCAGCGCCGGAATAAATATCAATGGTCTCGTTGTGTTGTGAGTGCGATGAACACATTCTGAACACTCTGTGGACGGAATTCATTTCAGTAGCTGATACCGTAAATACACCGTGTTCCGAAAAAGCGGTACACCAAGCTCATATCGATAACTCAGTCAATTCTGAACGGATTTTTAAAAATTCCTTTACCGGCACACTCTCTGGAAAATTTACAATAAAACAATCATTAAAGATCCCACCACACCCAAAACGCGTCGCTTCACTTCCTTGCAAAATGCAAATTTTCAGAAATTGCTAGAACCGAAGCGCAGCAACAGCAAACTGAGCACACATGAAGTAAAGAAAATGTGATCATGGTAGACGAGATGGTTTTAAGCCAGTAAGACCAGCCACAGATTCATCATTTGGTACACCAAGTGGCGCACGCTGGTGTCATACAGATCATTTCTTTTCATAGTGATCTTAGTTTAAAGTGTTTTAATAGATGCCTGCTAAAGAACTAACTGAAGCAAACTGTCATCTGAGACATAGCTGCTCGAAACCGTTGCTTATTGATGCCATTTTCATTTGGCTTAGCGACAGAATTCTGTTCACATTAACTACGCTAAAAAACATCGCAGCAGAGAGTAGAATGTTGGAGCAAAAACGCTTTTTTTCTCACAATAATGACGTTCAGTCAGTCGCTAATGGTGACAGATGGTGCATTAAAATTGGACTACGCTAGCGTGATATTTGTTGAAACTAGAGTTAAAATCCATCAAACGTAACTTAATTCTCTTACCACCGTTGCGGTGTGCCATACACGAGGTCTCAGGTAGTTTGCATCTCAGCAAAACAATGGCTCAGAGCACACGAAATGCTAGTTTGCAGCATTCGTGTTTCCCAAGGTAGTGTAGCGACGCGTGTAAGGTGTGGTGGGACTTTTTATGGCACTTTTGTAGCAAGTTTCCCGCAGAGTGTGCCAATGAAAGAATTTTGAATATCCGCTGAGAATTGACTACGTTATCGATATGAGCTTGATGTACCACTTTTTGGAACCGAGTGTATAGGAGACATTGCTTCCGGCCAGGCACTGCCTCTGGCTCCCAACCCAGGGACTCAGTTTTTGAAACACTATTATATAGTTCTCAGTTCTCAATAGATTAACAAATCAATCAAAAAATATAAAACATCGATTTGTGTTCACGTTTATTTATCAACAGAAGTTTTGAATAACGACCGTAGACGCTGAATCGAAACGTGACCCTTTTTTACTAGACGTAATGACTGCATCCATTGTTTCAGGATGTCACTTTCTGTTCTTCAACTTTTGATTGTCATGCATACCTGAGCTTGATGTACCACTTTTTGGAACCGAGTGTATCGGTGCCCAAGTAAATCGGTGTGTATGCAAAATCCGTTATTTTTCTATATTGTTTATCATGTGTTTTTTTGTATAAAAAAACGTTTATGAGCGTGTTACAACGATGCATTCATGTAGTCTGTACAAGAAAGGGTGTGTGCCGTAGCCTAATAGTCAGATCGGGAGATTAGATTGTGGATTAAAAAGAGTGCAGAGATTGAATTGTAATTAAACGTTCAGACTTTTAGTCTAAAGCTACTGAAGTGTACCGAAGAATCTATTGCAATGATGATTAACGACCATTGATTGCTACATTTATAAAGATGGTCAAAAAGTCAACTAATTATGCTAAAATTCTTGAACTGCAACGTTATTTTACGATCACGTGTCACACGTTATTTTCATGTTTTTGCATAGAATTATTTAAAATTCGTACCCGTACTTCAACTATAAAAAGGACCTGGAGCTGTTGGGTGTGACATGGGAGGAGGCTCTGGACTTAACAGGGGATCGCTCGGAATGGAGAAACTGTACTGCCCGATGTGCTACTACAGCACGTGGAAGGACTAAGGTCTAAGGTAAGGACACTGCTAGCCTAGCCGGAAGTCACATGACGACAGTATAGGCTAGCTGTCCCACGGCGTGAATAGGTGCTGGCCAATACGCTACCAGTCTAGCAGCTAAAAATAGAAAGTCATTGGTACAGACCTTCTGCAGTGTTTGTGCCGTCAGACGCAGGTTGCTGTTGAGTGGCAACGGACGCCGACGGCTGGCTGCCAAACGTAAACCCACCGCCTGTACCAAATGAGAACCCAGACCCGGGGTTTGCGGTGAAACCACCACTCGAAAACGTCGAACCACCAAGTGCTGTGGTCGTGGTAGATGTTACTGCTGACGACGAGGATGCAGAGAAACTGAAGATCGGAGAAGTCTGTGTCACTGGTGCAGAACTTTTGGCTGAACTGACAGTGAAAAACCCGGCAGCTGCGTAAGCCGGTGAACTGTTTAACGCCAGTGGTAATGTTGACGACAATGACACACCTGCACTACTGTTTGTCACGCCTGTACACATTTTCACATGTGACACGATTAACAAACATGATGCTCACGATTGTCTTTCAACAAACTCACAGGTTGACACAGATACTAGTAACAGGGTTCACACTCTCTTACTGACAAAAAAAATCCACGACTTTTCCAGGACCACCATGAAAAATTTTCCAGGACCTTTTCGGAGCCCACGAATGTTTAAATATAAAGAAAAAAATTGCATTTACTTACAATATTCAGAAATTGCAGAAAATTTGGCATGAAGCAAAATGTGGACGTTAGCTGTTCAGAATTCAGACGAAGTATTGCTCCTTGTCTTCCATTTGAACTATGTACTAGAAAACTGCATGATTTTCAAGATATTGTCCCAGGACTTTCCAGGACCTTAAGCTTTAATTTCCAAGACTTTCCAAAACAAACGTGATTTTCCAGAACTTTCCAGGTGCTGGAATTTTCAAGAAAAAATTCAGGAGGCATGGGAACCATGTAGTAAACTATAAGAATTTATCAATTTACAATGGAGGAAGACAATGACATCAACAAATCAGTAAATAATTGTAGCAGTTGGATGGATTCGTATGAAATATTAGCTGCGCACGATTTAGGCTTCACTTTAAGGAACTCGGCTTTGGAGCCCACCTAATCTGAAGTAATAAACAATACACTCTTACAGTTACTACTTCGGTCTAGGCAACATACATTCTAGCAATCTAGCACATAATATGTTACAGCTGATCTGCTTCAGATAAGACCTGAAGATATTTATATTGTCCTAAAGAGTTACAGGTGACCTCCCACTTCACTCACAGACAACAGCAAATGTTTCCTGCACTTTTTCCAATATGTATACATTTTTACAACAAGCACCTAAGTAATTTGGCAAAACGTGGAATCAGTCCACCCAAATCCTCGACTGTATTTGCCAAGTGGCAGCAGCAATTTGGCATGTTTTGGCAGGGGGTTTGACTCCCCAAAATCTGCCCATCCCCTGGGCATCAGGAATCCACATCTAACACTGTGTCATTGGACCGCACAAGTGTACATGCCAAATGGCATCTAAATCCGTCCAACGGTGTAAGCAGGGGGCACAAATCTGACAGACAGACAGACCACGTTATGGAGAAATTTGTAATGCTAGGTGGAATTGCTTGCGAAACAGCAATTCCGCCTAATAATAACAATAAAACACACCTTCAAACACATTCAGGCAATATACGCATGTTTACGCCCTGCAGAGGCCAGACAATGCAAACATGGCTAGTGTTGGAATATTCAGCCAAACGCAACTGTGATTATGTCAGAAAATATAATGGAAGTTATCATTTTATACTAAATATAGAGGTCACCAAAGACATGTATCAGCCTAAAGCTGTTCCACAAGACACCAACTAAAATGAGTATATTTCATACATCACCAGAACTGTTGAGCAGCAATGTGATTAGTTGGCAAATTATCAATTAATACATTGTTAATCTGTTAGCCACATTCTTACTTACCAGCTGATCATATCTAAGCTCATTAGCAAGTTATAATTCTTATGTCAACCGATTATATTAAACTGGCTTAGAAATTAATTCTACGTCAACAAATGTGGCTAGTTGTCGAAATAGTCCTTCCATGTATGTATACAAAGCATTTTTGTGCTTCGAACTTCTTCGTGAAAAATCAACACATCAGCTATCCTGGCAAAGAACAAGTGAATAACGGTAAACACGTGCCATGTATGCTGACTAGTGCACTTACCGGCAGTATCTCTGATGCCTGTAGATGTACTGGTGGCCGCTGGTAACACGTCCGCTCTCACGCCCTGCTGTGACGTGGCTGACAGTCGGTCCGGTGTAACATTGAACGTCTTGTTGAGGTTGTCCAGGTGTCGGTCGTAGTCCCGGAACACCGGCGTCAGAATACAGACGGGATTGGAGCGCACGTGTTGGTCAATCCAACGCAACAAGCTCTCATTGAGGCATTTCAGCTTCTCAACGTATCTGCACAGTGCACAATAATACGAATCACAATAACAATGATTATCTTATACACAGCATCACTGCGACAGTATGTCGGAAAGACTTCTAGAGACTTCATCATCATCATCATCATCATCATCATCACACAGACAGGTTTAACGTGGCCGAAATATTATGCATCACTTCTAGGATCACAAGAGTGATAGAGTCCAGATACAACATTAAAACTAACTGAAAGAGAGGATTGTTAAACCAATCAGCGGAATGAGAAAACAGACAACCAGCAGCTACGAGACCAACAATTATTAAACAATAAAGTCATAATGAGGTTGTTCATAGTGAGGTGCAAAATCCTGAGAGACATACAAAAATTGATTATAATCTTCCTCAGTCACCAGCTGTACAGTATTAATCATAATTATCAAAATAATGACTCATAACAAACTAAGTAGTACACACTGGCTAGTGGCTATTCATAATAATGTCCACATTATAAATCATGGTCACATTCATATTCACAACGTTCTAAACACATGTAAGTGAATCTTGTGTCTCTATATACAATCGACAAACATCAAAATGCATAAAATCTAACAAATTATACCCTTTGTAAGCTTCAAAGCCAGAATGTTATAGAAACCACTGGCTATAACACAAGAGTAATAGGCAAATGACACCATGTTTAGATCAGACACAACGTTCCATGTTCAGTTCAATGTAGCAAGAAGCTACATTGAACTGAACACATCATATCCACTACATCAGCGATCTGTCATTCTACAAAGCACAAGACGACCTGAAATGTTACTTCAAAGGGAGAGGAACTTTAAAAACTTACGGAGCAGGAAGATCATGTTGAATGCGGCTATCAGCGGATGTATTTGACTGTAAAGACTTAGACACGCCATTGTCTGTTGGAGGTTTAGTTGTCATGAAGCCAAAACCAAACCTAGATGATTTACTCGCTGCACTGGTAACTGTGCTGCTTGCCGGTGCACTCGCAGCTGTTAGAACGCCGGAGCCGAAATTGAAGCCACCAGTAGATGCCGAGCCGAAACCAGTAAATCCAGTAAAACCTGTGAATGCACCAGTCTGCAGAGAACACAGAACAGATCAACGTGCGTAAGATCTTCATATCAAAATGTAGCCTTGGACACACCTTTACTGTCATACTGTGATCGACTTGGACTGTACGCTCTGCAGTGGAAAAAAATCTGCTTGCTGCGACATCGAGTTTCAACCATCTACGACTGATTTGCCAGTTTTTTTGCATGTCAGTTTATCACCAACACTTTTGTTCATGGGTCTCTCAATCTGGCAATCGCGCTCTCAGTTCTAGCTCAAAATTCACTATGTCCTCCACAAACCTTCACAATTAATCTGTTCTTACTGATACCATGACTGCTTTTCAGTCATATTATGTACAGTTTGCTTCTACAGTTCTTTTGTTGTTATTTTCCCATCTGATTCTACATCATCACTACCTATCCACAGTAACATGATTGCAAAGGTGAGGAAGCCTGGTGTGTCACTGAGTTAGTTACTAAGTGCAGCATGACCATGACTGAAATGGTACGAGAACATAATTAAAACTATCCCAAATTAAGAAAGCTGTAATCCAACGTAAAATTGAGGAAATTGCCATACAAACATCAATGCAGGCATATCTGCTTGATATAAATATACACACAAGCAAAGCATGCCGGGGTTCAGACACCCGGGTACGTACCCGAAAAAACCCGGTGGGTTTTGGGTACACCCACCTAAAAACCCACCCCCAAAAACCCACACTTCTACTTTAATCATAATTTTAGTTTATACTTTATATGCCACTAATAATGCAATATTTTATTGTTTTAAAGCTTTTAAGGCTTTAAGTTTCTGAGTTTTTGTATTATTTTACCTATTTTTCCTGCTTCTCCAAAAAACCCCAAAACCCAATAAAACCCACTGGGTCGGGCTTTTTAAAAAAACCCAGGTTTTTTGAACCCTGAAGCATGCATGGTTTAAAATATTACCGAAGGGGAACTGCCATCTTCACTTGCCACTCCTTTTCTTTTGGCCTTCTTTATCTCTCTCGTACTCAGCACCTCTCTGCTTGCCGGTACAAATGTTCCTGGCTAAAAAAACAATTCACAACATAATATGGAATGCAGTTGTTGTAACATACATATAAATAATGATTAATGACAATCACAAGATTAAATTCATAAACCATTTCTAGCTCCAATAAATTTTATCTGCATAAATATGTAGAACTCTAACAAACTGTGATAATTAGTGAAAAACAAACCTCTTCAGTGACATCATCGTCGTCATCAAAATTTCTGTCCGTCAAATACGTGTCTGCTATACGCTTTGACATTGTAATTTCTGCAACAGTTCCATGCATATGTTGATAAGAAATGTTACAGAAAAAGATAAAACATAAGCACACTAAAAATGCATACACACATCGCATATAATGTTATCATAATCATTCAAACAGCACGTATATCCTGCCAACATTTGCTCTGTAAAAATGGAAAGATTCATAAACTAACACGATGGATATTCATTAAGCCTTATGGTAGTCTAAAATTTAATAGTAATTGGTGTTTTATAGTAAATGATGTTCTTGGGACACATTTTCTTGGTATTTTGATGCCGCCAGTGTAGTAAAGTGAGGGTACAGGTTGATATTCTGGCAGTTCTTATTCCGACAGTTCCTATTCTGACAACTAGGCCTTGATGCATAATTAATGTCCCATCTCCACTCAGCCTCCCATGCTTAGTATCAAATATGAGACGTTATTAGGCCTAGTTGTCGGAATAGCATGATTGTCAGAATAGATTAAATTTCTCAAAGTCTTACGTTCTTAGCTCAATCATCAGAAAACGTGCGCTATAATTCTTTGGTCGCTCGTGTATGTATCCCCGTTTGGACTGCTAGTGTCATTCTACTTGTAACGATATTGAGAAAACGAAAACGAGAAAACCTTCAATTATCGCCCACTTAATGTGCGACACAAATATTCTCTTCACTAATGGGCATAATCAACTTAGGTAACCTGATATATACTACCTGCAATTGTCCTATATATCACGAAAGTTTCCTGTTTATTATTTTCAAAAAAATTATTTAAAAAACGATATTATAATTATTTACCAATGATTACCTATACGGGATAGAATATATATCTCAAACTCAAAATTCTCAAACTTTGCCGATCAGTGATGTCTTTATATCGCAATTTAATTTCGACATCGATAATCGATATAACTCATTAATGAAATCGCAATTAGCAGATACAAATATCAATAAATGACATCACACTATTATAAACATTGCTTTTAATTTAGTCCACAATTGCTGGCTTAATTTAAACTCTAAAACCCACCATAATTTACTAACTGTTGTACAAGTACAGTACTCACATACCGTATTCGACAAATGAGTCAAATGGCTTACTTATTTATTGGCATTGATGTATTACATATTCTTCAGATGTGTGTCAACATTGACAAAAAGATGAACAAGTGTTGCTTTTATAAGTTATTTTAAACTCTTTGCAAGGCGAATAGTGTATTTTGTCGATAAAAAGCGTTATCAGGGAGCAATAATTTATTTATCTGATCTAATTTGGTTCGTGTTACGTGACTTTCTCAGTCGTCTTTGTTGTTAGTTCCGGATTGCATCCAGTTTCCTCGTATGGCGAGCAGCTTTGTTTCATTTTTTTCGAGAGACAAGGTACGTAAGTTTTCAAGTCTTAGGCCCTACGTGCAGTAGGTTGTTTGCTTGTGCCGACATTGCAAGTGCACTGTTAAACAATCCATCGCCGGGATCGAGTCAAAAGGCTTATCAGGGCCTAGGATGTAGCGGAAATTAATTAACTAATAATTAGCATGCTGTGAGTTTACGAGCAGGCCATATTGTCCTAGTCTGTGACACTCCATAACATGTTAGGCGGCGTCTAAACTGCAGCATTTAGAAGCATTTATTGATGGCCAATGCTATGCACGTGGCTGGCCGTCTGCACAGTACCATTAGCATTAGCATCGTCTCGGCTTTTATTATACATTGTCTTTTTTATATGTCCAGCATGTATATGTGTATAAGCTTGAAATAAACTGTTTTTTTTGTGACGGCATTGTGTTGATGTTGATGACAGACATTTCGTCAGAATAAGAAGAACATTCCCGAAGGAACAATTCGCTATGATCTGCACAAGCGTGCGAATGCGTCGTTGCATTCTGGCTTAGATCTGAAGCAGATTGTGAAACTACCACCAGAAGAAGACCTCAATGACTGGATCGCTGTTCATGGTTCGTGCTCTGCACATTTAACTTACAAGAAAGCCCAGCTAACGCAAAGGGAACGCGCGACAGTGCATGTATGAAGGCTCACTGTGAACAAATGTAAAATCCATAAAAACCTCCATTCTAGTGCTCAAGGTCATTCAAGGTCATTGCTTTCGGTGTCAATCGAAACCCGTGTATGACTTCCTATTAGTGATTAATTATAACCTTGGCCCTAT
>Ga0209052_1000794_pt1 | contig 10690 bp, 9 predicted proteins | sample WorMetHEROISLAND_2_FD_187409 | JGI IMG/M metagenome (GOLD analysis project Ga0209052, IMG submission 187409) | Marine gutless worms symbiont microbial communities from Max Planck institute for Marine Microbiology, Germany - Olavius sp. 4 HERON... | ecosystem: Host-associated > Annelida >...
GCCCCCCCCCCCTCCTAACATTTTTAACCCATGATGCCGCTGTGTGCATGTTTTGATTGTTTCTGTGAGGATGTGCTGTTTGATTGCAGTGTTGCCTGCTGGGACGGCGCACAGAGCTGGTACTTCGCTGCATGGACATGCTGCTGGTCATCATTGTAGTGCGGTTGTTGAGATGTCGGTCGAATGTCCCGCTGTTAGAGAGTTTCAGCCCCAAGCTGCTGCTGCTGATGGCGGTCGTCTGACGCAAACTGTTGTGTCTCGTCAAGCAACCAGTGAAACTGATATGCAGTCACGGCTCAGCAACCCGGAGTCAGAGACGTTGGAGAAGACAACACCAGGACAGCTTGCTGGTGTTAAATCAACGTCATCATTGGACGCCGCAAGTCATGCTGCTGTGACGTCTGTCTTCACTGGTAGTTTACTTGATCGGCCGTCAAGTCTGTCAACTAATGGACGTCCTCCTGTCAAACTAAACGGCATTTCTAACACCGACAAGTCTGCGGACGCTTGCTCTGGTACGTGATTGTTTGCTTTCCCATGCACATACAGGGTGGGCCATACTTGTCAACTGCTGTGATGTTGCCCATAATATGTACCCGGTAGAAGGATGAGCCAAAACACTTGACTATATTTGAGTGATGATAACTTAGCGACGCTAACCGGTAGAAAGGCGTGTGATGTCAAAAGTTTCAGAATTTTGTCTAAAAAAGTGTAGAACTTGCATATCTTGCCATCTGTGTTATGCATATCAGACGTAGTAGAACAGTGTTCAGCTAGTGTGCAATGCTGTGGCAGGTACTTCACCGCTGCAAGTGGAACTTGGTGCTAATCTCTTCGTCTATATCTCTCTAGTCACATGTAAGTGCCTCACGTTGTTGTTCACAATCTTCGTTTGTAAACTGACTTCTGCACAATTTCTTGAGAGATTAGTTCTTTTGAACATTTTTGTCGATGTAGTTGTCATTTGCTTGTCGTACTGTTAACTGTTAAGTACTTCACTAATAAGTTTTGCTTTTTACAGGCGACAGCATGTAATGCTATAGCGCATCTTTGCTACGGCAGAGGCGTCCGTCTGTCCGTCCGTCACACTGCTGTATTGTGTCAAAACTGAGGATCATGAAATCTTCACTGTGTGATAGCCTAGAGTCTCTAGTTTCTACTGAGGTAATTCTGGTGCCGCTGGGTGAGGAGATTCCCCTCGAACGAGGACATCAAAGAGGGGTACCCTCTTAGAAATCGTTATTTTACCACTATTTGCTCATGTAGGATGAAAACGGTTGCAGATAGACACAGACTTCCTGCTTATCATAACAAGCACTGCTGACGAGCTTTCCAGTGGTACCAACATCGATGACCTGGAATGATCTTGAACCCCAAAAATAGGGATTTTTAGTGAATTTTTAGCGATTTTAGGCTGCAATACACATTTTAAGACTGAATTGCGCCGACACCATTGAAGATAGACCAGGACAACCTGCGAGTGAAATGTTCGGCATTAAACGTAGATTTCAATGGTGTAAGCTTGACCCCCTAGGTTCACAGAGTCCTCCGTACGAGCGCATAAAATTTGGGTACCCCTTGAAAACGTGCGATTTCTGCTGCTGTCGACTAATCTAGTACGAGAATGGTTGCAGATAGACACAGACTTGCTGCGTATCATAACAAGCACTACTGACGAGCTTTTCGGGGGTACCAACATCGATGACCTTGAACGACTTTGAACCCCAAAAATATGGGTTTTAAGTGAATTTTTCGCTATTTTAGGCTGTGACGCACTCTTAGAGTGAATTTTCGCTGAATATACTGGAGATAGACCAAGACAACCTGCGTACGAAATTAAACTGATGCTGGCGCGCGTCCCATGAGCATTAGCTCAGGCTTTTTTGTGTTATTTGACCATCCTTTGTGTGTATTGCCCGTCTACGTGTCTGTCCCAGGCAGGCTACTGATTTGAAACAAAAGCATAGAGTAACCAAAATTGGTGTGAATGTTCCCCAGGGCAGGAGTAACCAGCTTAAACTTCTTCAATTGATGTGAAATCTCCGCCATCTCTTACTGAATTGTGGTTAATGCTGTCATGATTTTTGCCCATCTTAAAAGCAAAATGTGTTTCCCATGTGTATTCTAACGACAAAGTTAACTCTTTGAATCAAAATTTTAAAGACTAAAATTCAAAAAATCTTTATTTCAGTAAATAATAAATTTGTACTAGACATCAGATGGATTAGAGCTTTTGTTGCTACAACAAATTGCATTGATTTGTTTCTTTTGCTGAGCACTTGAGCTAGCAGCTAGTTATGTCGGCAGTGTAAGCAAACTCTTTCGGTTTACTTTCGTACTTCACTAATTTTGGTTATTGTCTGCATCATATTTGTGATCAGTGGACATAATTACTCATCACAAAGATAACATGATTAAAGATTAATTACAGAGATATTTGCATTTGTATTGTCTGGGACTGTCAAACATATTCATATCGGAGGCAGGGGCTGTCACTAAGTTAATTAGTGATTAATTATCTCCAAGTTACTGTTAACTGTTTAATAATTTTTCAGTGTGAGCAGCAGTTGTGTTGTGATACGTATAATGCTCATCACAGTGGATTGCCGTGTCCATGTGTTGTGATGTGTATAATGCTCACCAGTGGATTGCCGTGTCCATGTGTTGTGAGGCATATAATGCTCACAGTGGATTGCCGTGTCCATGTGTTGTGATGTATGTAATGCTGACAGTGGATTGCTGTGTCCATGTGTTGTGATGCGAATATGGCTCACAGTGGATTGCTGTGTCTTTGTGTTGTGATGTATGTAATGCTGATAGTGGATTGTTGTGTCCATGTGTTGTGATGTGTATAATGCTCACAGTGGATTGCTGTGTCTATGTGTTGTGATGCGAATATGGCTCACAGTGGATTGCCGTGTCCATGTGTTGTGATGTGTATAATGCTCACAGTGGATTGCCGTGTCCATGTGTTGTGATGTGTATAATGCTCACAGTGGATTGCCGTGTCCATGTGTTGTGATGTGTATAATGCTCACAGTGGATTGCCGTGTCCATGTGTTGTGATGTATGTAATGCTGACAGTGGATTGCTGCGTACGTCGGCGTTGCTGGTGCTTCACAACTCGTGGCCTGTGCACGGTCGGCCAAGACGAAGTTGTCATTGTCCTTGCACGGTTGCCTCAAGAAGATGACATTCCCTGTGACGCACTTGTTCACATTCTCTCACTGTACAACCGAGCTGCTAAAGGTTTTTGCAGTATTTGCTTCCCGGACTTAATAAATATATGGCAGAATTAACATTAGTTTTTTTGTGTTTGAGTAGTTCTTGTACTGATTCATTAAATTTCATACTGTATAGAGTTCTATCGAGGTTTTTAAAAATGTATTTTTTATCTTGTGTTTTTTTTTAATTTATTTGTCATCCAGAACTACCAAACTACTGTTTTTTTGGTATTTTAAGTATGCTTTAATATATTTAAAACATTAATTCCATCACTTGATAGATTTGCATTTTTTGCACAATTTGTGATTTTGCTTCAGTTTTTGAAAAATCTCTTTGCAGGATTTTTTTTGCATGAACTCGTTAAACTGTAGGCACATTTTGTTCCATGAGTCAGCAGTTTGATGTTTCAGCTGACTGAATGCTGTGGTGTATTTTGCTGCATTGTCAGGTAGTTTTGTGTGTGATCTTGACTACGCTGCCTGCGAGGAAGGCATGCTTGGCCGAAAGGAGAATGCTGGTTTCCTCTACTTCCGACCATCCTATCAGTGCCTGCAGGGTTTCACAATACCTCAGACTCCATTCCTAGTTGGCATCCTCATTCTCCAGTCAGAAGTTGTGTGGGCAAGAATACTGCCACTACGATTGCTGTTACGACTTGGCTCAGAATACCGGTGTAAGTGCTTAGCAGTGTGACAGGTTTTAGTATTCAATAGCGGACATGACATTAACTGAACTGTGCATGAAGCTTTGCATAGGCCCTAATTGAAGTGAAGAAAGTTGGTTAGTAAATACCAGTACTATACAGTTGATCATCTATGTGATCACTGTGATAAATTAATCAGTATGATACGCTCGTTATGAATCAGTCACGTTGTAGTTCCTCTTCCACTGGCTCTTATGTTGCCAATTTTAGCCAGTCAGAAAATTTTCTTCAAAAAAATACAAAATTCAGGGCTGAAAATGCCCCATTTTGGGGAAAGTTAGGGGGGGAATTGAACTTTTGATTACCTATAATTTCCTGTGTCGGAAATTTGTAGCTGTCTGTCGGAAAATTGCAACTTCCTGCCTCCGTACTTTTGAAACCTACGACTCTGCTGATGAATAATCATACTTATGACGACACGCTAGCTATTGTAGTGCCATTTGAAGAAAAATGCGTTGAATTTGTTGTTTAGTTTATCCGTGTCCACTGGTGAGTGTTCGAGACAGACTGTCAGTCTACAGGGCACTTGGTCGTACCGTCCTGAAGCTGTTGGGAGGTCGGCATCACCGTCTCTCTCGTGTTACTGGCTTGCATGTTTTCATGCAGAACAAGAAGACATTTGTCGCAGTTCCTCTTTCGTCTCGTAATGAGGTTGGGTGTTACCTGTTTTCTAACGTGCAGTAGGCATTGCTTTCTTGATTTTGAATTAATACATCAATGGCGTTGCTATTAGTTGGAAATTGTTGGCATTTCTTTACTTTCTTTACTCTCATTTGTTACCGTCACTGATAAAAAAGACACTTAAAAAGTAGTCGTCGTAATATTAAAGTGATTATTTGATTGATTTGTTAGTCGAGTAATAAGTTAAAAGTATTTATGTCACACAACAACGTTTATGGTGCTGTCATCGTGGCACAACCAATGCACTTGGTTCATTTGATGAATACAGAACATTGCTGACTGGCAGTCATCTGTTGGACCAAGACACATCTGTTTGACATATCATATCCCGACCCAGTGTGATTGTACAGTGCCTGCGCAGTGACGCTCGTTGCTTTCGGACACTATAATCGTCCTTGTTACTTACTTACTTACTTACTTGTTTAGTTTGGCTTGTGCTACAGATGATATCGGCACTTGACAACTGTCCGAATGATCACACAATTGCCATTGAGTCGGAGTTCAGTGAAGACTTTGATTCTCATCTCGTTGCTGTCCAGACAAGAGATGATCGCTATCACACCCAGGCTATCAAAATTCACAACCGACCTCACAACAGTAAGTCTGTGTCGTCTTTAGCAGAACAAACGCTGTATGTTATAGTTGCTGGTACAATGCTGATAAATGTTTCCTGGTGCTATTTTCACGTAAACAAGTGCAGAAAATTTGATATATAAAACGTTTTCTAGCACTTTTGCTTTTGTGATTAATTTCTCTCTGTTGTAATTTTTGAAGCAATAAGTAACAGTGACGAATTGACATGATCCTCCATTTACTTAACGTTATTTGTATTGTGACTCATTTACTCTTCAGTCTCTGCTATGTTCGTTATTTATGTTTGATACTAATTAATATGCATTTTGGTTAGTTACATTAAAATGGTTACTGCAGTAGTGCTTTGATAAAACTACATACTGTATTAAATTTTCAAATAGTATTTTAATACCTTGACATTTTCTGATAAACTGCGTTCAAAGTAAATATTTATTAAAACACTGTCAGTTAGTTAAACTCAGTGGCGTGGGAACTGGAGGTTCAGGCGGTTCAATGAACCGGGGCTCCGAGTGGGGCGACACAAAAATAAGACAAGAACATAATAGACGTACCGTACTTATTGCTCACTAACAATAAAGTCCGTGAACGTTATAATCGCTGTAACATCCGTGACAGAAATGAGTCAAGTGATACACTTGCATAGTGCGCACGTGATGTTCCACAGGAGGAGAAGTCATCTCAGAACACAAAAAGCATCAGAACTGGGGCTTCGCTCCCCGACCTCACTGGGGGAGCTTAAAATGCTCCCCAGACCTCCGAGCTTAAAGCGCTGCTCCAGACACCCTAGCTGGTGGAGAGGAAGCTCGCTGCCACTTCCAAAGACCCACACCTGCTCTCAGCCCTTTGGGCCTAGCAACTGAGGACCCGTAACTTACTGTTGAACCAGGGCCCCTCCGAGCCTTGCTATACGCCACAGGTTAAACTGGGCGTATGGTGCGATGTGTGCTGTAGAAACGGGCGCCTGTTTCATTGTGTTCAACGTACCTGCCAATCATAGTAGAACGTCTGAGGCTCAGTGCAGCATCGTCGAGGATGGTATCCTCGTGCGGCTGCCACGTCACAGCTTCGATGCACTGCAAGCCGCACTGCGCACTGCTCAGAACTTCTCCATTACAACAGACTTGTCGGACTCGGCTCATGTGGCTGGAACGAGACGTGAAGACTTGCTCGTTGTCTACTGGACTGATGATACGTCAGCCTCAGCTTTTTGTCTTAATGAAAGGTAAGTTGTTTTAACCTAATATCGTTACTTACTTGTCTTTATCACGCTTTCTGGCCCCTCCTCATTCGAAGTATTATTTATGTCTAATTCCATCTACCTCAATAGTAACACAACAAAACATGCATCTGTTTTTCTTATGTGTGCTTATTTACCTAATCTAAAAAAGTAAAAAAAAATACTTATTATGTCTCATTATTGTTATGTACCTATTTTTTTACATTGTATTATACCTATTTCACAGTCTGTTGTTCACAGTATCATGCCTAGTAGGTTGTCCATGCTTGTAGTGTCTTGTTGCTCTATGCTGTCAAACTGCTGTTATGTGAGTCAGACATGTCCACGGACCGAGTGGCTTACAGGCTTGGCTAAGCCTAGAAGCCAAGCAGGCTAGGTTAAAAAATGAACTGCCACATCCGTCACTAGGTTGGACTGAATGCCCCAAAGCTACATTCATACTTCAAAATTTTAAATACCGCCAAGAGGAGTATTTGAGCTTGAATAAATCTGACCGGTTTCATATGAGTTTCATATGACGTTAGTTTGTTTAGTATTAGTCAGGCCTGGAACTCTTACTTTGAAAATGGTAATGGAAATCAAACTGCTATAATGTCTGCAAAATGGGCCGGCCTTACCTGGCCTGAAATTTGAACAGGTAAATGAGCCAACGAGACCAGAAAATCAGGACTGGGCCCGACTGACAAGAAGGCCAAACAGTTCAGGTCCATGCAGAGTTCTGTTGTGAATGCCGTCATTGGACATTGCTGTGTGGTGATGAATGTTGTTGTGTGTGTGTTGTACAGTCATGCAGTGGACCGTCAGATACTGACAAACGGTCGACGCCATCGAGTCTGTTATGAATCAGCTGACAGGCCACTGAGTGTCGCTAATGCAACGCATTCTCTCTGTCTTCGATGTACCGACATTTACGTCACCGACGATGTCAGCATGTCGTTGAGCACGTCAGAGCGGCAGCGGTCTGTAGCTCAGCTTTGCTGCTCCGTTCTCAACCCGAGACTTGCACAGTTCAACGTTCAGCCAGCAACGCCGCTTGAACTGAGGATATCACTGCATCGAGCAATGGTGAGCATCGCAAATGCAAATACTCTATTTGTGAACCACTTTCAGTAATTGACTTCAAAGCAATATTATGAAAACTTTTTTCAGTGGTAACTCAAATTGTTGTTTAGATGTGCAATGTACACCCAGTGCCCTTTATTCCAAGATGTATTAAGGCTATGGCTGCATGCAAAATAAAACATTTTTTGTGACATTTTTATTTTACATGTAACCATGGCTCAATACTCAAAAGAGGAAGCCACTTTTATTTTTATGATAACTTTGGCAAATGTGGTAACATTTCATTAATTCTTTCACTTCTGCATTTAGTGATCACCTGTGGAAGAGGCAGAAGCAAACACCATCACACTTTGAACCTTTTGTTGCACTACTTTATGAAATTTGAACGTTTAACTGTACAACTTTTCACTGGACAGATTAGGCCTACATCTCCAATCTGACTTCACTGTGGAACTAGGAAGGAGACAGCTGAATATTTACTTCTATCAGATTTAAGGTGAGGTGGCAGCATTCGATTCCGCCTCTTCCGCAGTTTACCGCTAAATGCAGAGGTGAAAAAATATTGAAATCTGACCACATTTTCCTACTTTTTGTGGGACACAGTGTAGAGTGTTTACTAATGATGTTATTTGTTGCTCGTGCAAGCTGATGCAGCGATGCTGTAAGTTGGCAAGTTAGATGTGTGTTTATTTGCAAGATCAGACGCTGTTTTTGTCGTACCTTGTGGCACTATAATGGAGCAACAATTGATGGCCTGCTAATTGATGACAAATGATTTGTTTATACTTATATAGCTGTGGAATTTGTGAACTGTTGGAATGGAGTAGAAGCTGTGCTGTGTTGGCTGTAACAGAGAAACACGATGTCAGTGTTTCTAATGCTTTAGCTGACGATGTCGTGATGAATAACGTGGCTTGTACATGTGCTACATATGAGACTCATCATGAGAGATTATCAGTGGCAGCTAAATGGCAAAAGATCAAGAGGAAGAGCATCGAAGAAATGGATGACTGTGTTGAAGAAGACTTTACAGAAGAGCAGGTGTATCCAAGTTCAGGAAATCACCAGGAAGACAAAAAAATGACACTGAGTGACATTGCAGAGGTGTGAGAACAGTGGAGGGAGTCGGTAGCAGCTGAAAGTAGCTGGATGGTGAAGACTTGACGTCAGTGATGTGACGTGTGACGTTGTGTGGTGACAGGTGGCGTGTGACTTGCGTGTGGCCGGCTTCGCGCGTGATTCTGAGTGCATCGTTGAGTTGGAGTCGCGTCTCAGGACACTTCTGCACGACATCCTTGAGCTGACTGACCACGCCACGTTCATGCTGATGGTCTTCTACGCAGTCAGGTGCACTCCGTGACTGACTTGTGATCAATCTGCTTGAAGTGTTTCATCCACGCCTCCCACTCGTCCTGAAATTCCTCATAGTTAGACTATTTGAAGCTTGTCCTTAAATGTCCTGGAAAAACTAAAACTGTTGCAAAATTAAAAAAAAATTATTCACCCAGTAGAAATAGTGACAGATGCGACGTTGTGGTAAATACACATTAGTGACAGAATTGTTAAAAATGAGATATTGCATATGCGAAATGTGCAAAGATATGCGAATCATTCCATAATTTCTGCACAATGACAATTTCATAAGTTCTTAACACTGTTTTTTACACTTTCTGTTGTACTTCCGGATCAGCTAATTGGAGAATAGCTTCATAAATCATAAATGTCCCGTATTTTGTGGGTTTTGATGTTCTGAGAAACTATTTAAACAGTGGGAATCCTTCATGTTCTGTGTTTAAACTGCAATTAATGTCCGAATAGTCATTGGACAGCAGTTTTACATGTTATAGCTGCACTGCATGTCTGTATTCCGATATTTAGTCTACTTTTGGGTAAGCGTGTTGGTGGCTGTCAAGTTGGAATAACTGAGTACTTGTTTTCAAGACGTGTTTAAAGACACTGTCGTAATGGGTTAACATTTTGTTAGATTATAGTGAAAGAAATTTCATGCCACCAAGTCTAGGCCAGTAATCTGTGATCTACTTTCAAGTGACATTACATGTACAGATGACCTGTTTTGGCTAAGTGAGTAATAACAGTTAACAGCCATAATGCTAATGCCACTGATGATGTGTTTATGTTGTTGTAATGATCATGCAGCCATTGTGACAGTTTACTGGTTTATTTGATAAATGCAAAATGTAGAACAGCGGTCACCAACCCTAAGGTGAAGCTAACCAACTTTTGCCGTGAGTCTGCCTATAGGCTGCTATCATGTGCACTACACATGCCAATTTATTGCTATCAGCCACAACGCTGACACTCATTTTACTGTTCAGCAAATGGTACATGGCTGAGTTGGCCTAGACAACCGATGCGTGAGACTATCTCTAGTGGCTGTCCAGCAAACACACATCTGTCCATAGTTGGATGTCACACATCACAGTCAGCCACGTCACCACTGGACCACTGCTTAATATTGTGTGCAGTTACTCGAGGGAAAACATTCCCTCTAATGAATCTGTAATTCTAGCATTGCATTTTCATAGTTTGGTGCATTCATGTCCGGGATGCATAAAATTTGATTTCTTCTGCTGATTATGCAAGTTCTGTATCTTAGCAGGTCATTATGTTACTACGTTTTATACTGTACGTTGTTTGACGATGTTGCATTTTGTGTTTTATGTGTTAGCATTTGTTTAGTCATGTTGTACTCCTAGTAGCTTTGCTGTGATGAGAATTAGTTCCGTTTGGAAAGGTAAATCGCTGACGACGTCTTTTTTTGTTTGCACTGCACAGTGCAAACTAACAACGATCTCATTTACTGTAAAGAGTGAATTCATATGTATGTATGTATGTATTTAAGAGTGGAATGGAGTGTATTTAATAGGTCATATTGATGTCTGTGGGGAATGCCATTAGCATTTCCATTCTTTGTGTGATTGCTGTTAAATTTTTAGTTATGTACTGCAAACAAATATGCTCAATCTTTTTTTCACTCACTTCGAAATTCGCAAGTGCTGACGAAGGCAGTTATGTGTTGGGTCTGTCTGTATGTCTGCCTGATTATGTGATGTTAGTGTTACCCTATTCAGATGAGCAATTGACATTAGTGTTACCGCGGGGCGGGGCGTGGTGGGGCGAAATCAACGAAGCGTAGCGAGGTCTGTGATTGGCTGCTGCTTAGCTAT
>Ga0209052_1000795_pt1 | contig 10689 bp, 10 predicted proteins | sample WorMetHEROISLAND_2_FD_187409 | JGI IMG/M metagenome (GOLD analysis project Ga0209052, IMG submission 187409) | Marine gutless worms symbiont microbial communities from Max Planck institute for Marine Microbiology, Germany - Olavius sp. 4 HERON... | ecosystem: Host-associated > Annelida >...
CATGGAGGCCAACGGCCCGGCCAGGAACAGTGGAGGAGGGCTTTTGTGTCACCGATCGTGCCTTTATAGCCTCAGAAGGTTTCTTGCCAGTCAGCCGAGTTACTTCATCATTAAGCGCAGCCACAACGTCTGGTAAGGCACGCACCCATTCTGAGCTCCGCTCGGACGCGCGACCAGGGGTCGCTCGCGCAGCCAACAGTAGTTCTTGAGCGTATTGCGCTCCGAACAGCCGCTCGGCTAAAGTTCTGTTAAACCGCTCCACGATGCCTTGGTCCCTGTGGGTGTCCACACGGCCGCGCCGCACTGACACGTTATGTTTAGCCAGCAGCTGGCTGGCTGCGCCCATGAACTCACGTCCCGGGTCAACCTGCAGAAGTCTAGGCCAAGTGAGAGGCCCGCGCTTGTAGATGCGACCAAGCGCAGCGGCAACCTCAGTTGCACTCTTGTCAGTCAAAGGCTCAGCTTCTTTGTAGCGGGAAGCGACGTCAACCACGGTCAGCGCATACTTGTAAGTGCGGCGGCCGACGCGATCGTGTGGCAGATACAAAAGATCAGCCTGGTGGACTGCATTGGGCGCGTCTTCGTCAAACATCGGCCGCGGAATGTGCCGCGGAGCTGGCAAATAAATCTGCCAAATGGCTTGCCGCTTGAGCCAGTCGCGAGCAACTTGCTCCGAAACTTTTGTGACAGCTGCAAGCTTCTTGATTGCAGCCAGTCCGCGCCAGTAGCCTTTAGGGCTGTAATAGATGCGTTGTAGCTTCGCCACAGTTTGCGTGTCATCCATTGCTACGCTCGTGCTTTCTCCAGAAGTGAGATAAGTCTAATGCAAGCCCGCGCAGTGCCCCCGTGCACTTCGCAGCTTCAGCGGAAATCTGGCACAGAAAAATTAGTCTCACCACTTGCTACAAGAACTTAAATGCAGCCCAACCAGTCAGCGCTAGCCCGCCAGCCATGAACAAAAGCTCGTACTCTTTTTGTGAGGCACTTGGCGCATAGTACTCGTTTAGCGTTGGCTCAGAACCAGTGTCTGGAACTTTATCGAGCTTCTCCTGGTCGCCGCCAGTCACGAGCCAGTATTCGCGTGCCGCCACGTCAACGTCTTCGAATACTTGTGTGCTATGCTGTTCAGCCCGAAGTTGTTGGTTCAGATAGTCAAGCCGTTGCTGGCGCTTGTGCTGATATTCTAATGTGGCACGCTGAACTGCCTCTATAGCCAAATCATGCCGTTTTCGTTCTTTTTCTGCTTCGTCGCTTTTACCTAGCACAGAGAACAAGTAATTTCCACCAGTAAACGCCAACGCATTCACAACGGCGCCGCCGATCATCATTCCAATTGCTGCCATTATGTGGTGTTGATGATGTTGGCTGGAATGATCCTATGTTTCACGAGGGTATCTTGCGTCCAAAGGGCGAGAGCCACAGTCCCAATGAGCTTTGCGCTGTCCTCAATATCCAAGCGGCCTAGATCGGCGGGTTTCATTTTCAACAGCTTCTTTCCAACTATGCTGTAGCCGACACTGAGTCCACCAACGACAGCGGAATGATACAACAGGTTTCCAAGGTCCTTTGACATGTCGAAATAGTAATATTGAATGCATTCATCAATTCATGTCTTCAAAATGGGGCGGCTATTCCATACTGAATATTGATCTCTTTGAGGTTGCAGGTGCTGCTGCTACAAGTCGTCGCTGCTCCGGAGTGGAAGTGGAAACTTTTGTATTGCGATTGTCGCCGCGTGCGTGATACAACACCGCGCCGGCTATGATGGCAAGACCGATACCCATGAGCCATCCTGAGCCCATGTCTGGGGACGTGCGCAGTTTGTTTATGCTACTGACATGTTCAGTCTCTGATGTTTGCTGCTTAGCAATGAACACAGCCTCCTTCGCGGCATCTAGCTCTGCGTTTAGTGCTTCCATCTTTTGACGACGGACCGCAGCGCCCTTGCGACCAGCGTCTTGTTTTTTAGGGTCCTTCGGTTTGGCCTTCGGCGTGGTCTCCGCAGCGGGCTCCGTAACTTGAACATCCATCGTTGGTCATAACATTATCTGCTTCGGTGACTGTATGTTCAACAGTGCTTGACCATCCCCAGTCACAGTGCTTAGCTGTGGTCAGCGCGGTGGTCAGCGGAGCTAAGTACATGCCATAGCGGTAGTACAGTTCGCAGCAAGCACTCTGAAGAGCACTGCTGACGAACGGGTCCTGTTCAAGGTCTGCCAGGAGCCCGGGCTGTCGGGAGGGTGGTAAAGGCAGAAGCTTCGACGCCACACTTGTATACATTCGCAGAAGTGAGGAACCCAGAGATTTGCTCATTGCTGCACCTAGTCGCGCCTCATGGCGAGCATGCAGCTCCTCGATTTCCGCATCTTCCATGGCATCAACGCGTTCAGGGGTCACTGGTCTCCCTTTGAACGACATACGAGCCTGTCCCCCGGCGGCCAATGCTGCGAGCCTCGCGCGCTTGCGATTTACTGATGCCACCACTCCATGCGAATCTGGAAAAGTGGTCTCAGCATTCGTGGGCTCTGAATAATGAGCAGCATTCGTGGGCTCTGCTAGCAGCTTCTCGATTAATTCATCACAGTCCATGGTCCGCGTAATCATACTGAGAGTGTGCTTTAGTTTAATACAACAAAAGACCAAGTATATCACCCCACATAGTACTCCCACTTGTGCTAGCGTAAGCACAGTGAGAAAAAATAGTTCTATCCCCATTCTCTGCTATACAATAACATATGCTGTTGGTTGGTCTGTGTTTAACACAAGCTTAGAATGCTTGGTCTCTGCTAAGTGTGTGCGAAGCGAAGAGCGAAGCTCATGTGGCACAATGTCATTCTCATCAAGCGCATCTGCGAACGAGAAGCGGTCCTTGCAGTGGAAGAGGGCTACCCATTTTGTCTGCTCGCGGACATCCTTACACACGGCGTTGTACTTTTGCACTAGGACCCAAAGCGACTGTTTCGCGTGGCGCCCACTGAACGCCAATTCGGACAAGGTGTCTTTCTTTTTTGTGAGTGCTTTTGACGCCGCCATATCGTCAATTAGGTACAGCGTTGGTGTATCTGCCGCGAGCCTGAAGAGAGCCCGCAGCCAGTCGTGCAGCCTCTCCCCTGGGTCAATGAAATGGAATCGGGAGGCATGTGTTCCTCGCCAGAGCCACAGGCGCTCCAGGTAGGTTTGATTTCTCTTCCAGGTAGGGCACAAGATAAAAATGTTTTCGAATGCGTCGCGGTAGTAGCCGTGGTCGGGGTGTAGGAGCTCGTCCAGGACGAACTGTGTCTTTCCGCACCCAGTCTGTCCACAGATGATGGCTGAGTGTGGCTCGCGCGGCAGCGATAGCGTCATAATACTCTAGAATAGCACGCTGTGTAGCCTACCCTCGGCAATGTTTAGTTGCGCATCCATCAGCAGGTAGACGTAGCAGTACAGTGCACCTGCCGTCTGTGCCGTCTTATCGAGTTGAAGTGTAACTCCCTCTGAAGCGTTCTCCACACGGCGGCCAGAACCGTGCAGCTTGCGGTCGTCGCAGGTCCGAAAATCGAGCCACAGAGCGTACCGGCTTTGAAAGTACATCGACATGTTTGTCGCCGCCAGCTCGGCGCTTTTAAGGTCCTCGCGCACAAACTCTTTTCTGATCTCCTTCCAGTGCTGGTATGGCAGCATTCCCTGTGCATAAAGCTGGTTCGGGATTCCTTCTACTGTGACGTGGACTTTCGTGATAAGTGGGTTGTAGTAGAACTCGGAGTTGCGACCAAATGCCGGCCCCATAGCTCCAGCTGCTGGATCTTCAAACAGTAGCAGTATTCCTTTCAGCGAGCGTGCCGGGGTATTCAGGTTGATGTTCCAAGTCACATCACTTTTGTTCAGCGCAACCTTCCTGTGGCGGAGGACTCGCGTGTAGAGTACCACAGTCTTGTCTATGTACTGGTTGTGCTTCAACCGTGCCAGATCATGATGGGAAACAATGTCGAACTCAAGCGCTATGTTGTTGATCTGGTAAGTCGCATCCTGGTCGGTGGACGTGACGACACGGCCGTAGTCATTGAAGGTGAGCTCAAAGCTCAACCGGTCGGTGAGTCCCGCTTGGTAAAACGGTCCGTGGTCCGTCAGAATCTCGAAATCAAGAGGTATGGCGAACCGGTTGCCGAAAGCGGCCGCGATCGAGGCGCCCGGCTGGGTTGTGGCTACGGCGTCGCCAGCACCCAGTCGAATTTTTGCCGTGTTTCCATTGTCAGAATGAATGCCGTAGTATGCCGCATCCAATCTCTCCGTTTTAGTCATCCAAAGGTCACGGTAGCACAAGTAGATGTCGGCATCATCAAGGCTCATGACTTCCTGTCCCTCCATCTTCACGCTGATCTTCTTCACGATTGCTCGCCCAAGGTTGTTAACGACTGTGCGGTTGGCATCCGTGTCGCTGTTGAGCGAAATAGAAAATGCAAGACAAGCCGTCCCGGGGATGATAACGTCATGGGTTCCAAGGTTGGGAAACCGAACAGTTAAGAGTTGGTCTGCATCAATCGTGCTGGGGTTGTTGGTCACAACGATGCTCTGGCGATTGCCTTTCACCCCCTGTGCCGTACGCTCGGAGTGATATGGATCTAGCTTGTTACCGAAGGTTGCCGCCGTCATGTTGCCGCTGCTTCACGTTTTAGATAGCTGTTGTTAATATTCAAATGGCAGAAGCTATTGATCTTCCAGACTTAGCTGGCGGCTCTCGAGACGTGGACTACGATGAAGCTACTCTACCACCTATTGACATCCCAACCTCTGAGTCTGCGAGAATACATACCCAAGAGGAAGCACTCGCGGGCTTTACAGGAAGCAGTCTTGAATCCCAGCGACATGAGCTTTTGAAAACGAAGGTAGATGCGTTTTTGAAGGCAGTTGCCGACAAATACGGTTTATTACCAGAACGAGAGCTTATCTACAACGAATTTGTACTGGACGCGGACGGTCGAACGCTACGCCTGAAGGATGGCCTAAGGCGGGTGACCCACATAAATGACTCGACCAAATACTTGACTTTGCCACGGATCGGGACGGCTGACTTCATCCGCACACATCTATTTCCCGATTACAAAACGACATATACGCCAGTCGCACCCCCGAGAACTAGAAAAACCGTAGCGGCATTTACTACTGCTGGTTCACGGGTGACAGATGCTCTCCAAGGCAGTGAAGTGATTGAGCTACAGGATATACCGCAGCGCGCCTCGGATGTCGATACCGCAGTCCAGACACTCATGACAACTGTGCAGCAGCAAGAGACGTCCTTCACTGATCTCCCCATGAGGGAGATACTGGGGCTGAATGAGGCTTTGAAGCGTACCAGAGGCGCCTTGGTTGACAACCTTGCAAAGTTGAGACAGCTCGATGATGACATCGCCCAAGAGCAACGGGAACTTGAGGGTGAAGAGGCAACTAATGACCCCGAAAAGAAACGGCGTATACAAAACTTACTCCAGCAGCTGCGCGACGAGCGGGCATCCCGCTTGGAGGTGGCTTCGGCAAATCGTGAAGCCCTTCGCTCTCAGTTTTCCCGGATTCAGGAAACAATCGAGCGAGTACTCAACGAAGACACGACACTGGCAGAGCGCATTCGCACACTATTTCGGGAGCAGGGCGTCACCATCGCATCGATCCTCACCGCATTAGGCTTCATCGTGTCGACTATTGTGCTGGCCATCCAGAACGCGTTCGGACGAGGTGTATTACCTATGCCAGCGCCACCCGCTCGTCCTACGGATGTCACAAACTGGGTCAAAAAACAACTTAAGACCCTCGCCGGTTGGTTAAAAGCTCTGGCTGGAAAGGCGGCTGCAGCGCTGCCTGGGATTATTGGTGCTATCGTTTCGTGGCTGCTGAAGACTGCGGGCTCAGTGGCTATATGGCTTGCCGAACATTTGTGGGCCTTGGCGGCTGCATTAATCGTTGCGGCTGCTGTTTGGCTGCGTGGCCGGTAGGCCTACCGAGCAAGGTAGTATACGACACCAGCTACGATTGCTGCGACAGTGAGAAGTGTTTTTGTGTCCTCATGCTTAGCATGATGACCGGTATCGATGCGGGGCTTCTTGCCAGTCATAGTAGTACTACTAGTGTTTGAAGGGACTACAGTGCTCTCTTTTTCTGAAACACTGGATCCGGATATAGACGGTCTGTCATGACTGGTTGTTATGATTGGTGTAGGCGGCAGTTTTGTTGAGTTTAAGTTGTTGTTCTGCCCTGGAGACATATCCTTTGTGGCCACTAAGATCTCGTTGTTGTAGCCTGCAATTCGGTTTGCAAGCGAAGCAAGCGTCATATCAGACGGGCACATATACAGTTGCTCACCCAGTACAAAATCCAGCTTGCCGCGCGCATACTGCAGCACGCTTTGATATTTAGTTACTGGGGTCTCTCCCGCCTGTGTTATCGTAGCCTCCATATCTGTCAGAAATCGTTTTTGTGCGGTGAAAGCCGTTCCAGAGCCGAGGATTGGCGTCCGTTCTTCGTCCTGGGCCCCTAATATAGCCCAAACGTAAGTGCGAATGGAGTCGTTAAGGCGTTCTACGCCAGCGTGGGTGAATCCCTGTGTCTGGTCCAGCATAAAGTTGACGAAGCCGTTGGTTGCGTCTGCTGACTGCTTTAGATAACTCTGAGGGTGAAATCCGTCCAAGTCCATATAAGTGCCAGGGCCATTGGCCAGCCACTGTGTTCCCCTGGTTGTTCTCCAGTTGCTTTTTTGTGGATCCACACCAAACTCGTTGCATATCGTTTGATAGGCTGTGTGGTCGTACGCATTAGTAAACGCATTCCACGATTCGTCTGTCGGCAGTGCGGCGCGCATTTGGTGAAGGATTCGTCTGGTTTGGTAGTAGACGTGAAATCGAAATATCGACTTCGATAGCTGCGCACTCTCTGGGGCAAAGTCGTAACGCCCATTGATGTGGTCGTGCACGCTAACGCCGCATCCCGTTGTCGCGCACCATGTCGCAAAGTTGAGCTGGGTCTGCCAGAAGTCCATCTGGGAGTTGTGCCAACGACTGGCAACGTCGATGTTTCCTTCAGTCGCTGCTAGCATGTACTTGTCGTAAATGTCAAGGTATTTCGTGCTGAACGCCGCCGATTTTGACACGAATATGTCAGGACCGACCAGAAGTTGGCGCAGCTGTTCGCGTTCGGTTGAAGTGTAGCTGTCAGAGAACGCTTGGCCCACGGTGTACTTTGCACCTGACTTGAAAGATAACTCTTTTGGTAGTGGCATATTGAAGCGCTAGAATTTGGGCATACATACATGCGTTGCAACTCCTTTAACATGCAATATCATGTTTTGACTGATCTAACAGGCGGAACGGTACCGCTCGAGCATGCTATCGATGGCCAAAAAATGGTGGGCCTTTGCGAGTTCACGTACATCACAGGCTGGCACAATATCTCGGCCGCCCTCGGCAACAACGTGTTTTTGGTCCGGCCGACGCCTACAGGTGCGCCGACCAACGTAACAATGCCAGACGGCTACTACAATGTCGACACACTTGAGGCTGTGGTCGCGGCTGCTATGCCCGGATTCAGCGCTCGCGTGAACCATGCGACGGGACGGGTGTTGCTAGAGTTAATGGATCCCTCATACGAACTGAACCTCGCGTCAACTGCTACAATATGGGGCTTCAACGGTGCGGGTGGGTGGAAAGCAGCTGGCACATACACCGGCGACACGGCGCCTGCGTTCTTCAACAAGCACACTCTACATGTGCACCTAGAACAGATCAACACAACTGGAAATGTTCTCAACGGTCGCAATAGTAATCTTCTGAGAGTCATTCCGACCTCGGGCGAATCCTATGGCGAGTCACGCACTGTCACATTTGAAAATCCTCAATTTCGTCGGCTCCGAAGTGGTAGCATTCAGGAGCTGACTGTTCGCGTATTGGACGATACCGCGGTTGATATATCTGCAAGCGTGCGACCGTTTAGCGTTACTCTCGCTATTTGCGAAGCAAATATTGCGAAGCAAATAAATCTCAATGAGTCTTTGGGGCCCGGGGTATTTTAGCAACCGGCGCGTAAAGAGTTATGGTCCATCTCCGCCGTGGAATGCTTCAGGGCTGCGCGCGGGAACCGCTGGAACCGTTGGCTACGTTGAAAACGTTGAGTACGATGACGATGCAGCTGTTCCTAGCACGACTTACGTCGATGGTCAAGATGCACTGCGCGTGCTGAAAAGTGGCGACACGATGAGCGGGGACCTGCGCCTGAATGTTGACGCTGACACAGTCAGACTTCTTGGATGCACCGATCTTTCAGCAGGCAAAGGCTTCTCACTCGCGCTGGGAAACATCCAGAACCAACTTCAGTTTGCAGTCATTGCGCCACCACAGACCCAGACACCAGTCACTCTTGAGACCACACACGGGTTTCTGGTTCGATCTGACGGCCAAGACGTGTGCCAGCTAGGCAATACCGGCGCTCCACCCATCATTATAATTCACAAAAACATTGCGATGAATAGCCACAAGATCATGCACCTCCCAGAGCCTAGCAATGCTCAAGACGCGGCCACGAAAAATTATGTTGACAGCCGTAAGCCCTTGATAACAGTCTGGGCCGAAGAAAATGCCCCCATTGGCAGCGGTGCGTACGAGTGGTCCTTCGGAAACGGTGCTGATGGCGCCGACCATGCCAACTGTGGCTACACCATGATGGCATCAGGCAGAGTTCTCCGCATGGGGCTTGCCGCTAGCACATCTAGCGGTCCCCCTGGCAGCGCAACAGTGCGCATCGTTATTAACGGGCTAGAAAATGTTGTGTATAGTGTGAGCAAACCCTCAGGTCAGTACTCTGGTACTACAACGTTTGGTATACCACTGGAGCTGGCCCAAGGAGACATAATCAATTTCAGGTCTCTCTCCAACAACGGTTCTGTCAGCAGCGCATGTGTGTGCGTCTTAATTGAACTTGACCTGTGAAAGAATATTGTCAAAGTCACTCTCGAGCGAGCTCTAGGAAATGCGCATAATGCAACCAACTGTTCCACCACAAGATGATGCGGAGCAAGCTGGAACGCTTTACCCAGCTCTGCCTTGTCTGGAGGAGCCACAATCCTACCGGCTTCAGGAAATTTCACAACTAAAAAAGCGCCTTGAAGATGAGAAGGATAAACGGGCAGAGCTGTACAAAAAATACCGCCGAGGCGTCAACGCCATCGAGGGCGTCGACACGGCATTGCTTACAGTCGGCATGGGAATGGGCGTCGGAGGTGTAGGTCTCCTTTCTACCGTAATCGCGGCCCCAGTTGTCTTGGGGCTTGAAATCGCGGCCTTGACCTGTGGTATCCTAGGACTGACTGGGAAATTTGTTGGACGCCGGCTCACTGTCAAAGCTAAAAAGCATGACGAGGTTAGAGTTCTTGCTGAAAGCAAGCTAAATACCATCGCAGACCATGTGTCAACGGCGCTGCTTGATGGAAAAGTTTCTGACGACGAATTTAGACTGATTATCGATGAAGTGGCGAAGTACCATCAGATGAAGTCAGAGATCCGTGCTGGAGCTCAAAAAATGCATGCCGGTGTCGCAGCTCCAGTCCTGGACGAGGAGACAAAAAACGCCCTCATTCAGAGAGGCAGAGACGAGGCGCGAGCCAGCTTCATAAAAAAACTTGCCATTTCAGATTCTCTGTGAGCTGTGTATGCAGCACTTCGTGCACGCGTTCACTCCCACCGCCTCCCCAGCCTGCCGTGCAACCTACTGCGCCACCGCCCTACTGGGTGTAAATCCGTTTTTTTATCAGTGAAATGAGAACTTGCGGCAATGACTCATACCGACAGCAGCCTCCACAGCCGTAGCCATCCAGAGGGCTAGGGCAGCGCGACGCGCAGCGGTATGTGCCAGGCAATGCGCTAGAAATTATAGCTGTGACTGAAGTTTGCAGAGACTTGTGTCATTCTGTCTCGCACCATGGTGTGCCGATCGGCACACTATGGGCGGAGCCTATTTACGCCCGCTCTACGAACCGTGCATAATCTCATCATACAGAGCACAAACAAATTGTAATATATTTACTCAGTAAATTACAATTACAAGAAAATAAATTCAACGCATAAAAACAATATGTCAAGCGAAAACAGGTGAAATATATCAATTTCATAGTTAGTCAACCAGGCTACACACAGACCGCCAATGTTATGTACACACTGTATGCAATAACGTCATCCTGTCTCACACGATGGTGTGCCGATCGGCACACTATGGGCGGAGCCTGTTTTCGCTCGCTCTGCGAAAAAACATAGTAACTACAAAATTATGCCACGCTGGTACAGTTAACAATTGCATAAAAAACGATTAAACACGCTCGGCGTGCCGAGCACGTTTACTACTGCTAAAAGTGCTAAAACTAAATAGAATATTAAAATCGCAAATTAGCTGAACAAATTCACTAAACTTACTATGAAATAAAACACACACCTTAAGAATACGAAAAATTCAACGCATAAAAACAACCGAAGTGTCGGAGTCTCATAACTAAGTATAATAGCCTTCATCTGTCCGCTGCAGACGCCATTACGGTCACTTCCACTTGTCTGCAAAAGCTTTATTCTGCAGCATCAGATGAATATCTTTTTTTCTCCTGTAAAGCTCATCAAAGCTGATACTGAGGCTTTGAAATTGCTTGTACGGCGCCAACATCGTGTTAATCAGACGAAGTTTGCG
>Ga0209052_1000797_pt1 | contig 10678 bp, 4 predicted proteins | sample WorMetHEROISLAND_2_FD_187409 | JGI IMG/M metagenome (GOLD analysis project Ga0209052, IMG submission 187409) | Marine gutless worms symbiont microbial communities from Max Planck institute for Marine Microbiology, Germany - Olavius sp. 4 HERON... | ecosystem: Host-associated > Annelida >...
TGTATGACATTAACAGAGTATCACGTCGTGATGTACTATGCCGGAGGCCATTATAATATTACAAAAGCTTCACCTTCTTCTTTGTGCCGACAGCCAATGATGAGATGCGACGCGATGCGGTAATTTGATTTCATTTACGGTGCTGCAGCTCAGAGCACTATGACAGGCAGGTAGGATCTTTACCCCGAGGTTACACTAGCACGTCTGAGAACAAATTGTGAAATTAACAACGTTCCGTTGGTCGGTCTAAGTGAGTGCAACAGCCAAGTGTGCAAACTTGAGTTTGAAAGTAAATTATAACTGAAAATTTGGGGCAGAGCCCAACGTCAGGCCGCCCGGCGCCCTCAGTCTGATTGGGGAGACAACTTAAGGGGCCTATAACGTTTTTGTTAGTGGACCAAAGTTCACCAGATTTTTTATTGCCTAACATGGGACGGGTTCTGGTTGATCACTCGCTTTTCCGATTTTTAATATTTCCCCGAAAATGTGTACCCAAATTGTCACGCTTGCCTTGCGTCACGTCACGGAGAAGTTTCGCGAGGTTAGTTCCTTTAGCCGCAAAGTTATAGGCGCGAATACGCTGAATTTTGGGCGAATTTTTTAATTTTTATTGTAAAAAATGTATAGGACCCCTGTCCCTGACGTCATATGCGCTAGCAAGCTTTGGAATGTGTAAAAATTTGAGGGGGCAGCACCCCGTGAGGACGAAAATATGGTCTCAGGAAAAATGTGATATTGGATGGGTCAACATGCGCACCTATAACTTTTTTGTTGGTGGATCAAAGTTCAGAGGAATTTTTTCGCCGAACGCGGGAGGAATCGACACTTTAGTTTTCCTATTTTGGATGTCTCCATCCGTTCCGGAGATATTCGCGATCAAAATCTGAAGTTGTCCGAAATCCCCCGAAAATAGCACGTTTTTGGTCCCAGATTTTTTGGGGGAGGGCCCCCAAATTTTGGAATCTAGATTATAAAATAGAACGTACTTCCGATCACGTGGCAAAGTTTCACGGCGATCGGCCGAGGAGATGTCGCGGTGAAAGAAAGAGAAGAAACATCAGAAACACAAGACCTCGCGTTATTTACATACGAGAGCCCTAATATTAACTGCAGCTTGCCGATCACAGCCAGAATATGCGGTCGTCCGCCTTCTCCATCATAAGCGTGAAAGCGTCCAGCAAATAGCCAGTAATGGAAGTGCATGCATTGAATGTCTGCATTGTTTCTTGCTGAACGTTTAGCGCGCGGCTATTGCAGATGCAGCAGACGCGATTACATCATTTTCTTGTGGTTTTTTGACCTCCGGTGACCTTGAAAAACTTTTGAACTGAAAATTGGCATAACGGTTACACCTGTCCCCGGAAATGTTTACGCCAGCTTTAGTTTTCGTACGCCTTGAGTTAGCCCGTGCGGAACAGTCTAAGAGCAGACGGGCAGACTGCAGACGGACGGACGGCCGGGCAAGCCTCATAATACAGCCTATACACGCCGTATATTCATGACTATATTGCTAATAAGTAGTAGAGGTATTTTCTGTAACGCTTTGAATGTTTGCTAAATGCTGAGTGTGTTTGTCGTGAGTTTCTAGCATGCTGTTGTGAAGGTAGGTTCTGCTGAGTCGTTATTCACTGTGGTGACTTGCTATCTATTTCTGTCGCTGCTGACGTCAGAGTTGCTGGTCGCTCAACTGCAATAAGTGCTCGAGAACGATTGACAACGTCTCGCGTCGCGTCGTCCTCTCCCCGCCCCTTGCCACCTTCACGCCCTTTCGCTCTCGTCTCACTGTGCAGTGCGAGCGCTTCTATTTCTCGCAGTTACAGTTACGCTTTTGACGCAGTTGCGATTCATTGTCGCCTGGCGCCGCTCGATCTGCACTATACAGGTATGCATCACTCGACAGTGCTGAGCTAACCGGCGTACAGATAGCTCGCCCGTAGCTGGCCGGCTTCTTGCTGACAGTCGCCTGTTTGCTTGACACTTTAGTTTCAGGACGTGCATGTATGTGTGACGAGATGATAACACACGAATGACTAGGAACGCCATGGCTACACTTACCGGTAGTTACTGTATTCGTTCTCACGCACGCCACGGACGTTATTGTACATGGCGGCAGCTTTATCCGCGTATTATTTCCGGGATCTGGATTTTAACGATTTATTGCGCAATTAAACGTTCAACGATTGAAAATGTTTTAGCGGTACATATATTTTAAATTTGCTTGTCTATTCCGGCAGTTTTAGGCTTGCGCTACATCAGTGTTATTGTCGATTATCACACAAAAGCTAACGGACTGTTTCGGTTTATTTTTATACGTTACTCATTTTAGTTACTCCGTGTGTCGTACTTGTGGTGAGTAAACGTTTTGCATTACTTGTTTTGACTACGACTGTAACTTCATTAACGATTGATTAATCGTTGCGGTTCTTAAAATTATCTGTAAAAGACTGCAAGAATTGTTAATCGTCACCAGCCATAATTACTTGCATCACATGCATCATTATTATGAAACGCCAACATTATTTTAGTCGCAGTAATTTGTAAGTGTTGTTTACGTGCAGATGCGAAGCCGTGATTCATGCGGTCTGTAGTTAGCTCGGTGTTCACGCGACGATTGCTAGTGCTAAATATATCGCTACGCGCGCTGAATTCGTCGTGCGCGGACGAGATTAGAATGGCGAGGAAACGAATCAGTGTGTTGTGCCCACGCTTAAAAAGTGGCGACGATGTAGACGACGGTAGCGAGACACATCTCCCCACGTGAGCAGTAGCATCATCATCATCATCATCATCAGCAGCAGCAGCAACTGGTGCTCAGTGGCCGTCGCAGCGCTGATAACCCTTTTGACGCCGACGACCGGTGGCAGTGGCGTAACTAGCGTGAAGCCTTCCTCACTCCAGACTAGGGCTATATGCGAATTCGTGGAAACCGTGAATTTTGACGCTTGCCATGATTTGTCGTGATTTTTCACAAATGCTGCACTTTTGTGTCAAAATTCGTAAATTTCTCGCGTTAAACACTACAAATTGCACCTTAAACGGCCGTCTTCAGTTACTGGTAGAAGAAGCCTGGTCATAGGATGACTCCCATTTTTTATGTGGAACACCATTTCGTGTACATACATGACAGACGTTTGGCTGATTGATGTTCGTTGCTAAGAACGATATCATAGACTGGACAAGTGATTACTGATTACGGAGTGAAAAGAATGTTTCCAGTGAGACTTTTATGAACACCGTATAACCGAAAAGTGGTGCCGTGAATTTAGCAATTTTTGATATAGCATGCCGTGATATTTTCACTTTTCACTGTGACTTTCGTACATAGCCTTCCCTGGCCTCTGCAGCCACTTTGCTAATGGTGCCGATAGCTGGCCAGCCGTTGTTTGGAAGGAAGGACGGAAAGGGTAGTCGTACTGGATGTATTCACCACAACCATTTTTGCGCACATCAGCTTTCTAGGGCTTTTTGTTTTCGATGACAGACGGACAGACAGACGGACAGGCAAGACGCGTAATGCGGCTTATAATAACGCTTCCCAGACCCGCAAATGACCGGGGAGGGAAGTAACACGTACCCGTTCCCGACGTTTTCATCAGACTTATTTTCGATTTTTATGAGCTTGGAATTTATTTCTGGCTATGCCATTGGCTGCCATCAGACTTCGCGTGACATTTAGCGCTGTGGAAACATGGACGTGGCGTATGCTGCACGTGGTAATGGTTGATAGACGTGCTTGGACCGATGGTGAATGTCACGCCCATCATAGAGATTACGTGCGACTGCATGTGTGTCGTCTCTGTCGCGTCCCGAGTCCAGCTTGCTAACGACGAACCTGACGCTGAGACTTACGGCGTAAACAGAACCGCAGAATGACCGTCGTGCACCGAGCAAGACCATCGGTTTGGCAGATTTGCGTAGTTCGTTTTTGCGCGCGACAGCTGTACCGGCAGGTATTGCTGAGAGCGCGTATTAGATATGGGAATTCTGTCTGTCTGTCCGTCCGTCTGTCTGCCCGTCAGTCACGACCCGGTACCGAATCAAGCCCAGATGATATAGAGACTCCGGGTCGTCACCATATGATAGCCTAGAGTCTCTAGTTTCTTATGAGGTAATTCGGTGCCACTGGGTGAAGAGATTCTCCTCGAACGAGGGCATCAAAGAGGGGTACCCCCCTAGAAATCGTTATTTTACCACTATTATTGGCTCATCTAGCGTGAAAACGGTTGCAGATAGACACAGACTTGCGGCCTGTCATAACAAGCACTGCCGACGAGCATTCCAGTGGTACCAACATCGATGACCTTGAACGACCTCGAACCCCAAAAATAGGGGTTTAAGTAAATTTTTCGCTATTTTAGGCTGCGGCGCACACTTAAAAACGAGTAAACTTTCGCTGAAATATACTGGAGATAGACCAAAACAACCTGCATACGATATTAAACTGATGCTGTCGTGCGTCCCATGAGCATCAGCGCAGATTTCTTGTTAGTTGGTTTTTACCGTGCGATGCACATACTGCAAAAGGGCTGTATTGCTGTACCATAAGTTGCCTGTCCGTCATTTCGTCTGTCCGTCTGTAACGTTGTTGTAGCATTGTCGTATTGGTTCGATTACTCTGAAAGTAATTACTTAGGATCATCACTCCTCTGAACCCCAACATCGGTGACCTAGTCTATAAGGGATCATCCCCAAATTTCGAGTGGAAGAAATCGCTGCTGGCGTGATGCGGTTGTATATCGCCAGCGTAACGTGTCACGTAACGTAAACATAAGCAGCGCGCGGTGTACTGCGACAGCAGGGCTTGGTTGGTTGAGCAAGGTTTAACGTCCCACTCGACACAGTTTAGATCATTTCGGAGACGATGTTTTTACAGGTCAGATGACCCAACCAACAGTGTCAAAGCACTGAAGTAGGGTGGCTAGTTATGCAGATAGCTCTCAATGTCACTAGGCTCATCTCACCACGTTACAATAATACAACATGCATGCACATACAAGACAATGACACAGGAAGAAATCTAAGCACAGTGAGTGAACCCAGTGAGATGAAGCAAAATGTGGTAGACTAAACCTGTGAGCTGCTCCAATGATCGTTCTTGTCTACAGCGATCACTTTACTGCGAAGTGTGCCAGTGCTCTGAGTGCAAGGAAGAATTTTGGAAATCTCAGATCTGTCGCTGTTGAATGAATTTAGTTACGACAAAAACTGGGTGACTCGTTGGACCGTAGAGACTTACTTCGAGTACTGTAGCACATACGGTTAGAAATATAGAGAGAAGATTCTGTATACTGGCAGTGGCAGTCGAGTGAACACGCTAGTTGACGACGCTTCAAGCTAGGAGCGGTTGTTTAACGTTAGTGTCGCGAAGTAATGGCGCTGCATGCCAGACTGAAGTGACAGGTCGTCGCTGAACCTGGAACGCCAGGCACGCGCGCGTTTCTACTGAACGCACGAACTCGTCTGCCGAGAAATGAACGACACAATGCAAGGTGCATGACCAACGTTTGTCGACGCGACGGAAGACAGCGTCTGGACGACGTCCGTTGATATGACGAGCCAGACACGGCGCGATGTGAAAATAGCAGAGTTTAGTCGAGTTAAATCGAGTTGTTCTCTGTAACTCTTTATAGCTGTGGATGTGCGTATACAGACGGTAGTCATTTCTTCTTAGTTCTTCATTCGCAGTCGCCTCATCGCAGTTCGTCGTGACCAGGTACATCTTGTTTAGTTTTATCGCAGATGTATAGGCAGCGCCTTGAAAAGTCCGTTACTGGGTGGGCTGAATTCTGTGCTACTCCTGTGTTGCTCAAAACTTGCTAAGAACCACCAGGTCTGCGACAATGTTTTGAGCAGACTGCTGGCATCGCAGTTTCCGCATTCATTTAATTTTATCTTCCGCTGGTCGATGCGTGCGTGAGACGAGCGCCTCTGACTCGTTCGCCACATATGACAAGTGTGTTTTGATCGATTGACTGAGTGAACAACGGAAACCGAAACTGAATGAAAGTCGCTGCACCCAGACGTTATGCGTGTCGTTTCCGCTATAGGGAATTCCCATTTAATATCCGCGCGTGTCCGCATTATCGGTTTCTTTTTCCGCTACCGTACACCGAGACAGGAACGCTGCGGCGGCTCGTAAGGCCACAGTTCTCAGCAGTGCGGAAGAGCAGAGCAGAGCAGTAATATTGTTAAGTGATCGGTCACAACTCAACTGCAGTTGCTATAGATTACGGTACCAGAGTTCATTTGTTTCGGTCTGGTCTGAAGTCTCAGACTACATCGCTGACTTCACGACGTAAAAGTTTGTCCTGTAACAAAATTCCGTCAAAACTTGGTAGTATTTCATGTTTTCGTCTAGCACGTGTCGGCGTTGTCTTTGACCGTGGATACAAATACGATATGCAATTATGACACGAACAATGAGTGATTTTGCTGCGTGGCTACAAGCACAGTACGAGCACGCTTGATCTGTGCAGGGGACCAGACTACAAAGGCGTGAAATTGAGGCAACGAAGGCGACGAAAGGGTGAGGCACCGAAGATGATGGAGTGTTGGGAGGGGCTAGACACTCTCCGTGGTTTGCAGAAATTTTCTCAGGATTTCGATCATGAAATGTCAGAGTTTGATGCTTTCTGTGGCCTTTTGTAGGCGGTTTTATAATACATCGCCGATTGCTTGTTTTGTGTAAGGTTACCGAAAGCTTACCAGGTCAGAGTTTCTGTGGTCACGCCCTTTTGCACTCCAACGATCTAGCTCAACCCGTTCCGAGAAGTTGAAACTAAAATAAATTTTGCATATTAAAGTCACACAAAGCACGTTAATTTAGAAATATTAGTTTCTTGATATCTTCTCAGTCCACGCACCAACTGACACAACATCTACGGTGTTGCGGCCACAACTTTGCTAACATGGGATTCACTTTGTTTGAGGCATATGAACCAGGCATAACTGTTCAAGGCCGTCTACTTTTTTTCTGATTTGCTGGATACGATTAATAATGAAACGCAGTTTATATTGAGAAGAGTAAAGTCTTTCGTGTTCCTTGTGTATGCGAGAGGAATTTTGTTCGCGTCAGCACAGCTTTAAGCTTTGAGTTATTTCACACATAACCTGTCTTGGAAGCGTTGAACACGAAAAACTATGGCCTGATTCAAAGAAGGCCACAGTTGTTCAAGGCCGAATACGCTTTTACGATATATCTCTACTTAACTCAGCCTCATTCAGTGATGAATATTGACTATTTGCATTACGTACGAGTACTGTAAATCAGTCCGCACAAGGACTAAACCATTTCCTGTATACACGATTTGCTGCAATTCAACTTTTGTGTAATCCGTAACATCTGGTATCTCTAGTGCCGGGTTCGATTTTTGTGTTTATGTTTTGGTGAGTTTTGATGAGCGTTTGAGCTATAGTTAGTACGCCGCTAGTGATAAAAGTCAGCTGCGCGATGGCTGACTAACGTTTGCTGCAGTCACTGACAGCTTCACACGTTCAAGTAGAGAATTTTCAAGCCATGATGTCGTTTACGTTATAAGTGTGTGAAAGTGTTTGACACTGCATTCGTGCAGCTAAAATAAGATTGGGCACGCCGTGCCCGTGGACACGAGTTGGCTGTAGGATAATCACGTGCAAAGATAAGCGGAACGAAAAGTGTCGATTCTCGTGCATATCGTGTTTACGGTCGCACCGTGCCGTTGACAGTCCCTGGTTACGTGCAAAATAAGAAAATGCTGCAAAATGTTAGAAAATGTTTGAGAGTTTTAGACGTTTATTTTGCACGTAACCACAAGCTAACACGAAACAAACGTTACCACTACAGCAACGACTAAAACGACTTATTTTAAAAATTATTAACTTTCAAATATATTCAGGTGATCCTGTGCCGCCTTTATACGCTTTCTAGCACGACCGCATCGCCCTGTGATCAAAAAGGTAAAAAAAAGTTTTAAAAAGCTAAAAGGTGCGTATAGCTCTTCACATGAAACCCATCTGAGACTACGGAGCGTCACCTGCCATATGGAGTCACACAGTGTTTACCTGCCACCCGGCACAGAGAGGTGAACACGCCCCGCGTTAACCTCAGCCACGGAGGCCGCGGTATACGCGATGTACATACGGTACCCGGAGGGATGGAAGACTTAAGTGCTTCAACAATACCTGACTGATCGAACTAGCACACAGTACAATATAAGAACAAGAGCGCCCAATAAAACCTTAATTTCCAAAACATCGCAATTAGACGATCGAGATTTTCTCATACGAATGTTACACAAAGACAGTTATTAACCCACGGACATATCACGAGACTATTTGCATAATGTTTAAGCTGTTTTTAAATGTTGTTATAGTTGCTTTTAATCTTTTTTAGAGGTTGCGTATGTCAACTGTATTAAACGAATATATGATGATGATGATGATATGATGATGATAAGTTGACCTTGGTGGTTGGTTATATACCGAGATGGTTTACCTGTCCGAAGACAGTCACCCATCCAGGACTCATCGGGCCCGGCGTATGGCAGCTGTGTTGATCGGACACAACGTGAAAACCACCATAGAGTACAGATGAAGCCACCGTCCTGTTGAGAGCGCGTTTGTGACGCGACGTGTCTGTGTATGTCAGACGTGGAGGGTTGGTGACGCGCTGCAATGATGGAGACTGTGGATGCGGTAGCAGCAGCAGCTGCTGCAGCCGTGATGATGCATGACCGTGCCGCCGCCGCCGTCAGTGATGCAGGACTTGGCGAGGTCATCGCGGAGCGTCGCGAGCGCGTACTTCTGCGTCCGTGGCTTGAGAACCTCATCGACAGCGGCCTCGTCGCAGGCCTCGAGTGGATCGACGCCAACAAAACCATGTTCAAGGTGCCGTGGAAACATCGCAGCAAGAAGAACTGGTCGCTTCGACACAGCAGCGTCTTCTTGGTGCGTATATCTGTTCATCAGTCCTTCATCTATCTTAAAACTATCTTAAAGCCAGCACACAGTCACACACTCTCTGACTATTTTTAGATGCCGTCTCAAACGTTTTTGCTTCTTCTTTTTTTTACTAGCACACCTAGCGCGTTCGAGTTTTTTTTCAGTTATCGCGCTACTTAAATTACCTACTTACTCACTGTCTTTCCTTGTTGCTTACTTCATGTCAGTAAACTAACCCATAAGAAGATGCGGCGTGCTTAGTTGGAAGAAAAAAAAGAAGTGACTTGGGCTATTCGCCGTATTAATCCAGTTAGTGTGACTGTCAGAGTTAGTACAGTGTTGGCCCATGTCTAAACGCAGTCTCTACTTGTAGAGCACGTCGTTTTAAACGTCAAAATATTGAACACATTATACGCGTGCAGTTTCTGAGCTTTTGCTGCTAGTTTTGAGCCAAACGCACGCAACGTATTTCAGAAGACTATGCACGGCATTTTCACTGGTTGAAAAACATGGTTGACTATGATGCTGAAAGGAGAGTAGATTTTACCAGGTTGATTGGGGTCGACTGTGTGGATGGCGTCGCAAGAGAAGAAGAAGAACAAGAAGAAAAATTATTTCACCAAACCAATACAACATAATACATGACAATAATGTATAACGATATGGCAGGCTACCAGAGGAGGCATAAGCCCATCAAGCTGGCCACCTATTGTAATCATAAAATAATTTTTAACATCAACATCTTAACTAAAAAACACCAAAAAGAACACACAAAAAAACAATCAAGGCAGGTGCATGTGCATTAGCATTAACATAACATACCGTACATTAACGACTAAATGAATATTATATCTATATCTAATAACCTTATTCAATGAATACAACAAACTAAGATAACACAAATTATATCAATTCTAAGTAATGTTGTTTTAATCTCTTTCTGAATAAATTATATGAGAAGAAGTGGTTTGGATGTATGTTGGATGTATGCTGTGGTTCAGGAATGGGCGAAGAACACGGGTCGTTGGAGGGAAGGTGACCCGGAGCCGAACTACGCTCAGCTCAAGACACGACTGCGCTGCGCCTTCAACAAAGCTCCGGACATTGACGAAATCAAAGAACTGCACTGCACCAAGTCCGAGGAACCGTACAAAGTCTACCGCTTCACCGAACGACGAGGTTTGTTCGTAGCTCAGTGATTAAATGTAAAACTTAAACCGAAACAAAACTAAAACTCGCATGCGATTTCGTTTTACTCTGGTGTTGCTTACGTCTGTTTAAAACAAAATCTCATGCGAGTTTTAGTTTTGTTTTAGTTTCAGTTTTACTCGTAGGCACACTGCTCGTTAACGACTAGTAGGCCTAACAGCGGCCTAAACTCTTGTCACTTGCCAGCCCGATGGGCTCTTAGCTTAACCACTCAATCAACCAATTATACAATATTTTAATATTTCGTCAAGAGACAGCTCGATGTAGTTACACTGGGCTCGTTCAACTAAGATTACAAATACACAGAAGAATATAAAAACATGACTAAATATTAAGAACCAACATATTTTAGCCAATAACTGCGAATTGATCTTTTTGTAATGTGGACTGATTGCCGCGTATTATGTACATACATGTATTATGATGTATTATGTATTATGTGTATACTATACCAGAATGTGAAGTCCGCCGTAGGATCGGTCTGGCCAAAAACTGTTTTAATCAGTTGAATAGAGGAATATGGCGCTCCAGCATCTCTATTTCCACCAAA
>Ga0209052_1000798_pt1 | contig 10677 bp, 10 predicted proteins | sample WorMetHEROISLAND_2_FD_187409 | JGI IMG/M metagenome (GOLD analysis project Ga0209052, IMG submission 187409) | Marine gutless worms symbiont microbial communities from Max Planck institute for Marine Microbiology, Germany - Olavius sp. 4 HERON... | ecosystem: Host-associated > Annelida >...
GTGTTGGAGAGTGGTCACCCTGTGAAGCAGAATACCTTTTGTGGATTCCTGATCACCGTACACAATTCTTTATCATTAGGTGATAGGAGCTGTATGAAGTTCTTCGTGTGCGCCAGGTGGCAGCAAAATTATAGGCGGATGTTTGAGATCTCTGGTCGCTTCCAGTTCACTATAGCTGTCTACAGCGTCGTCATGGTCATCTATTCAGCAGCTAGTTGCAAGTCAGTCTTACTGGAGTTCAATTGAGCCTGCTATTCGATTCAACTAATAAGTAATAAAAATACGCTGTACGTCAAATAAAATTCCGCCCAAATCTGAGGCGTTGTAACTTCTTTAATTTTTGCTGTGAAATGAATTATGGCCCCCAGATTTTTACAGAACAGGGCCCGATCGGGTTCAAATCCGGTTATGCAGAAGACAAGTGTTTGATACAATGTTTGAGGACGAAAATGGGGTTTTCAGATTATACGGGTAGTTCTAGACCTATTTAGGAAGTGGAAGAAACGTACTTCAAAAATAATCTCATGAGAAATGTCGACAAAACTTCAGGTAGCGGTCGTCGTTGCTCTGCGCATGCAGATTGGCAAGGACTCACAGTTCGAGAATTCGTGACTTTGGGTTTTAGAATTCGTTAAAATTCGCGAATTTTGTATAAAAATGGTAAAATTCGTAAAAATTCGTCTGGCCATTTTGAGGCTATGGGCCCATCCGACAGGTTGTTCTGGTGCAGTACCGCGACTAATTAACATGCAACAATAACAAATAAACTTGGGAGTTGGGACATGCAGTAGACCTACTTTGACTGCTGATAGCCTACACAAAATAGTTCCTGAATGATGATGAGATTAACGAAGTTTCAGTTTGCAGCGCGTAAAAATGCAATACTTTGATGCGTCGAAACTCAAAAGTGTAAAAAATAAAATTCGGCCCGTCTTTTAAAATCCTTAAAAATCGCGATTTTTTTTTAATTCTTAAAATTCGTAAAATGCGAATTCACGAACCATGCCGGTACTTGATAAACAAGGCGACTGGCCAGTGGCTGAGCAGAATTTCGCTGGTAAAAGTGGTAATTAGGGGCCAATGCGGACACGTTAAATATCGTTCGTGCTAGGACAGTGTTCTCTCGTCTGCGGCAAACGTTCCTTCAAGCGGTGATGATTTCTAGGCCTATTCGCTAGGCTAGACGTGCTTTGTGCTCATGCTATGAACTGTGATTACATCAGTTTACGCGTCGGTTCGTTTGCAATTGCGTTTGTTTAGCTTTTGAGCGACATGAATATTTTGTGCATAATTTTCGAATAAACGTGCTTCACTGTTGGCTTAGTGGTTAGCGCACTTAGAACGAGAATCTGATTCAAACTGAGACGAAATAGCATATCAGTAAGCAAGCCTCAGAATGTCGGTGCTTGAGAAAAGAAGATGGAAGACGAATCCTCACAGCAGAAATGGCATGGTTAAGAAGATTGTTGAGCGTAAAAGACGTGATAAGATGAGAAATGAGACTGTGCGTGGTATTCTATGTCAAGAAACGACACTGGTTGACAGAATAGCAGACCGAAGACTAAATTGGTTCGGCCGTGTATCAACAATGGGAAGCGAACGGCTGCCAGCGAAAGCATTACACTGCTATCTCAATGGGAAAAGAAACCAAGGAAGTCAACCGAAGAAATGGATGGACAACTTAAAAGAAGATATGGAAGCAAAGAAGTTGAATGCACAACAAGCAATGGTTCTGGTGTGGGACAGAAACAAATGGAAACATCAAGCAGCAGCCTCATCATCATTGAAATGATGGAAGAGAGCAGAAGAAGAGAAGCGAGCCTTGCACGGGGGCTCAGACAAGTGCAAGACGAATGGCATCTGCACGTCCACCGAAGCACGCAGCAAGCAGCGGCAGCTGCTGCAGTCTGGGACGTGAGAGAGTCGAATGAAAACTGATTTACTGGCACCGGCATCAATAATGGACGAGTGCCGCGACACAGTCTCCGCGCGTCCTCAATCATTGCCCGCTTGCCCGGTGCTAATGCTATTATGTGCCATTATGTTTTACGACCTGCCTGACGGCCTGATGCATTTAGTGCTGTAGTAGTAGGCCTATCTATATTTGTCGCTGTTGTCGTAATTTTGCTAGTAGTACTCGTGATGCATTTAGTGTGTCTGTTGTTATTCGCAAAATCTTTCGTCACATATTGCCACTGTCAACCGCTGACTTTTTTTCTCAGCACCGAAAGACCAAGACCAAGATTTTCCATGCGCCATAGGCCCTATATGCTTCTTTAACACAACACAGCTAAACAAATCCGAATTTCTTTGAAAAAAAACCTCACGTTACGTTGAAACAGATCCCTGATCTTGGTCTTTGGCCTTCGTGTGTCCTTGAGGACAAATTTTGAGTTTTTGGCCTTGAGGGTCAAGTCCTTGTTAACAACACTGCTAATAAGCTACAAGAATTCGTCAAATTATTGCGACCTTTCTTTACTAATCCGCTGGCGTTTCAGCAACCGCCTGCCTTCCTCGTGCCGTCGACTGACTCGGGCATTATTTTTACGGCTTTAAACAATATTGCCCACCGAAATGTCCCCGCACAGAGGCAATACTTTCCATAAACGTAGGCCTACCTTCAGTATACGAAACGGACTGTCTTCACTTAGTTCACATTATGCCGGATTCGCAGCCGTAGTTTGACCATTCGTCGATATAGCGTTTTGGTAATGACCTAGCTCCCTCCACGGGTAGGCGAAGGTTACGGTCAGTGTGATTTTCGTTATGATTAGATTTCTTCGTTATCGCTTTCGTTAACGTAAATCACACAGGTAGTAGCAATTAATAATAACAGATTCTTTATGAAATTATTTTGTACGAATGTCATGGACACGGTAAAAATCTGCCAGGATTATTTTAACTTATTGAGTTGCCAAGTATTATTGAGAAAAGAAGAAAGACTTTTGTAGCCTGTTGTGTTCCTGTTAGTTAAGTTAGTTAAGATTTAGTTGTTATGTTTCTTTGCTGTTCTGCTACCATTTGTGGTGAATAAAGATTATCAATAGCGCAGACAATTTCGAAACATGCCGTAACATGGCAAACGAAACGACTACAAGGGCGCATGATTTTAAATGCAGCGTTATGTTTCAATTTGTATATGTATATAAAATGCGTACTTGGATTTTTTGTTACAGTTTATTGTACATTGTACAATTTACTTCAGTGTCAACGTTGCTATAGACTCGTAAGCCAGATTTGTACATAGGCCTATTTGTCTGTTAATGCTTTCTGATACATTTCAGCTCGTGCAGTTCTGCCAAATGTTTAAGCTGCTTACATTCGTTAGTGAGTTATTAGGCCGCCCGTACGTTTGTAACGGGAGGTCTTATGTTTTACTGCTGGTGTTTTTTTTTGTTTCTGTCACTTTGCGGCGCTATGTCTCCGAGCTGCCTCGACCGATCGCCGCGAAACTTTCACGCATAATTGGAAGGATGTGAACTTAGAGAATGTAAGTCCCAAAACTGGGAGCCTCCCCAAAAACAATTTTTGTGCAAGTGGTTTGGGGCCCGGGGGAAACCTCCGAGGACCCGGGCATGCACCCTTAAAATTTGGCAGGGCAAAAAGGAGGAAAAAAATTGGCGCGATTTCGGACAACTTTAGACTTTGATTGCGAATATCTCAAGAACGGATCCAGATATCAACAAGCGGAAAACGGCGTTATCAACTACGATCCCTTTCACGTTCAAAAAAATTGGGTGAACTTAGGTCCACTAAGAAAAAGGTATGGACCCTCAGTTTGACACATCCAAAAATCAACTAAAATCAGCACTACAAATAAAGCATAGGCTAATACGATTGTGTTTGGGCCATGTGAAGTTGCTAGGAGCGGAATTTCAACCACCTACATTGTCTCATCAGTCGGACTCTGCTCCAAATTTCTAGTTATTTCTATTTTATTTCCATTCATCATAGAAAAAGTTACCCATATATTCAGGATAATACTATAACACTCTATTCAGCACAATTAATAACTGTTTTAACGTCATCACTAATATTCATTCACTCGGAGAAAAACAAACTCACAAGTGCATTACAACTGTTGCATACAACACTCTGGAAATACAAGTTTGCAAACACGATAGCTATAAACTATATGAATTCCTCAAATTACAACCTTTATTCGCTTTTATTTGAGTATTTTTTGTAACTGTATCCTTTATTTATCAGTAAATAATTGGTTGTAATTCGTTAATTCTTATAGTTTATCAGCTACTGTATCAACCTAGCACTTTGTTCAAGAACATGATGGCTATGACACACAAACAGGTTAACTAGAGACATTCAAGTCAGCGACAGACTTGATAAGAAGAAAACACGATATCTACATCACACACAGAATAGTTGGATCAACACTCAAGTCCACAGTTGAATAAACGCCTAAAGAAACATCACAGCCATGCTACTCGAGGAAGAAATCAAGTAGACACTAAAGTCCATGCTAGACTCGTTGTAAAACCAACACGCCACAGCACACTGAACGACAATCAAATCAAGTCCATGGTAGACACGGTGGAAAAGCTGACGCACCACAAATCAGAGCGAACAAAACTTTGCCGACCAAACACAGCGAAACATCATGAAATGAAGAAGTAATAATTCACTGACAGCGTAATCAGCCACCTCACCACAAATCTGCTGCCACACTACCTTGCAAACTGCACAACCAATTATTAGGGACACAACAAATTCGTTCTGCATGAAAAACGAAATTTAGCATTTTGGACAAAAAAAACACATGCAAAATTCTGGACAAAAATTAGAAAGTTGGGCAAAATTTTGGACTAAATTGATGGTTTTGGACCGATGAAAAAAATGACATTTTCGTCAAGATACTTCTCGTGTCCCTAAACATGCTGGTTGCACAATACAAAATTAGTGCAGACATTAAAAGGACATCAATGCCAATGAAACAAGTCCACCGTAACACAGGGTTGGCCGATTTAAATCAGTGCGATTTAAATCACTGATTTCAATCGTGATTTAAATCAATTGATTTTTTCGTCAAAAAAATGAGTGATTTAAATCGCACTGACGATTTCACTTACCAATGAAAAATTATAATAAACAGGATGAAATTATTGTTTTATTGTTTTATTCTGCCCATTATTCAACTTATTCAACTTGTCGACGACTGATTTTAGCTTATAGTCACTGGTTCAGGAACTTTATTTCTGTGCAACGTGCAACTCACAATGAAGTTTAAATTGTTTAATGCAACAACAATGCACAACAGCACTGAAAAATGCAAAAAATTTCAAAAAATCAAAAAAAATGATTTAAATCAAAAAAATCCGATTTAAATAAAAAAACCCAATTTTTTCGATTTTTTATTAAAAAGTATGATTTTTTCCAACCCTGCTTCTCCTATTACTTCTCGTTACAAAATATATCTTCACAAATAGCTCGGCAAGTTACTACAACCAACATTATGGATAACTATAACTTATATCTATTATTATCATTGTTTATTACTTATCCTTTTACTATCACATTACTCTTAACCATTATCTCTATCAATAATTGACTGATTGATTGATCAATAATGCAATGCTATAAATAACGAAAATGAGACAATAATGTCATCTTAAGCCATGATTATCACAATACTCGATCTTACTTCACAGCCAAGCCTATGGTTCCCGGAGCCATGGAGCCAGATTCTGAACCACATTGCCACCAAAACCAAGACGGTTTGGTTCACTCTCCACCCCTCGATAAAATTCCATTGAAATCCAACCATTACTTGCTGAGATAAAGTGTCAGCCCTATCTCCTAATAGTAAAGAATCCAGCACAATGATTCAGTATCAACAAAAGACTTGTTTTTCAGCTCAAGTCAAGCCACATCTGTGCTAGATATCCGTCATTTTTTTAGGTCTGAGACAGCCAATGCCTTCATCTTTGATCTTCTGAACTAAACATTGGCACACCCGTTACAACTGTCCTGGGGAAAGTTCACAACTGTTATGGTCTTCCTACACTTTGTGTTTTCCAGTTATGAGCCTGTACAAACCAGACAGATAACGGACGGCTGCACAATGATCTAAATATCGGACCAGCGCGCTACACATAAACATCATTTCCTCACATCATATCATCAAAACACGATCAGATTAACTTAATGACAGCGAAACATTTTTAACTTGTCATTTGGTGGATATGATCCAGCGAGCTAGTCGTACGACGACAAAACCGAATATGAGTGGGTACAAGAGCATTTCACGTCGCCAGCGTCGACTGTTCTCCACCTCCAGTCGTCGAATGTGTTCAGAGAGTGACACTAGGTGGCGCTGCACTGCTCGCACGTCCGCTAGTGATGGGGCAATTGACGGTTGTCTGGCAGAACTCACCAGCGGACCATCACTACACAAGACAGCATCGTATATTTTCAAACTAGAAATTCAGTGGTGGGCCAGCATTGCTAAAAACAATGCTGCCACCTGGCGAATACAACAATCCACTACAGCAGCTGTGTAACCTAGAAACCCTGGAGTCGGATCCATATATTCTTCCGAAAAAGTTGATAATGGTGGGTCAGAGTTCACATCTTCACGTTTGTTGTTAGTGGACCAAAGTTCATGATTTTTTTCACGGAATGTTCTTGATTACAACTTGTCCGATTTCGGATATCTTGATCTGTTCCTGAGATATTCACGATTGAGGTCTGTAGTTGTCTAAAATCACTCCAAATTTTTAACGTTTTTGGCCCCAAATAATTTGGGGAGAGGTCCACCGAATTTTTGGACCCGGATCATAAAACTGAAGCAACTTCCAATCATGTGGCAAAGTTTCATGGCGATCGGCTGACGGAGCTTGGAGATCTCGTGCTGAAATAAAAAAGAAATAAACATCAGCAGTAAAACACACTGCCAACTACTACCCATGCTGGGCAACCTAATTACAAGATGAGACTCAATATCATATGAACTTAAACCAAGATACGATTGCTACATATACACTTAAGTCTTACATACAGTTCTAAACCCGCCAGAAGGCTGAACACCTAGCAAAAGAAGAAATTCGTTTTATCACAATAATTCAATGATTTTTTTCATCAGGCCATGCTGTATATTACTGCTTTTAATGCACTTCTCACAGTCCACTGTGTAGCCGTTCTGATAGGCCAAAATGATGCATCTTGCCCCAATTGCTTCTGACTCAAAAAGTGCAGGAAAGCCAAAACTGGCATAACGTTCAGCAGTGCAGGAGTACAAGTGTACCCATTTTCAGCTCAAAAATCAAACAAAGGCCACGGCGGTCGCACAATATGTCAACATATTTTCCTAGTTTTTTTCTGCATGCTTTATGTATGATAACAAAGGCTTCTACAGCAGCAGCAGCAGCTGCTGCTGATGCTACTGCCACTACTACTGCTACTGCTACTACTACTACTACTGCAGCTAATACCACTACCACTACCACTATTACTACTACTACTCACCTGTGCCTGTTCATAGTGTTTCTGTCATCATCTATGCCAGGGAAAGGTCTGTCGTCCAATGTTAGTGTTCTTGGAGGTGTTGACAAGTTGACGAATGAAGTCTCATTGGGCATTGCTATCAGATCCAGATGAAGCTTAGGCTCACTCCGAACACCAACGCTACGATCCTGGCCTACAATGAGACACAATAGCAGTTGTAGTTGTTGCAGATATATTACTAGTTACAATACAATAAATACAATTTAAAGTGAAAAATGCCAATGGCACGACAGTCGCTGTGAGAAAGAGGCAGAAAACAGATGAGTCTTGAGTTTAGTCTTGAATGTTTGCAGACACTGTGCAGACGTCACTTCTGACGGCAGACTGTTCCAAGTTCTTGCCACAGCGACGGGGAACGATTGGTCACCGATCGTGGAAAGCTGTGTCAGTGGTACAGCCAGTGCCGAGGTCGACGATGAACGCAGGCGTTGTCAACCAGGAAGTCCAGCGACAGGCTGTAGAGCGTCCGCCAGGTAGGCCATGGACACACTGGTACACCAGCACGGCAAGTTTGTATACTATTCACTCCGGCGCACGACGCCAATGCAGACGGTAAAGCAGCGGAGTGATGTGGTCATGCCGACTGGACTAGAACTCGAGTCAAGCCGCTGCCTGGAGACGATCTAGCTGGAATGACGGGATACCGGCCAGTGTGGCATTTGCAAAGTCAGGCTTCGTCAGCACCAACGAAGCAACGACAGACTGGAAAACCGAGCGAGACAGTAGTTGTAGCAGTAGCAGTTGTAGTAGTAGTCACAGTAGCTGCTATCAGGTCCAGATTATCTTAGGGTCACTGCGAACACCCACACCATGATCCTGAGTTACACAGAAACAAAACTACTACAACAGCAGCTAATACTACTACTGCTACTACTAAAAGTAAAGTAAAAGTAAAGTTAGGTTATATTATAAGGTGCACTAAAGCTTAGCTTAAAGCTAGCTTAATCTAGCACACTTAATCACCATAACCACTTAGGTGCAGAAAACTCCCTTTTTGTACCACAATTTCTTGGAGCTGAGGAACTGAGGAGGCAACGTGAGTAATAACTTGCCCAAAGTTGCTACCCAATGGAATAGTGGTGTGACCCGGGAACTGAACCGGGGTCACCGAGTTTGAATTCCAAAGTGCGCTAACCACTAAGCCATTGAGCCACACACTACTATTACTACTACCACTGCTGCTGCTGCTGCTGCTACTACTACTACTACTACATGAACCTGGCATAGATGACAACAACAACAACAACAACAACAACAACAACAACATACCCAGAATGATGATCTTGTCGGGCACAGTCATCTGAGCCACGTGGTTGTTGATTCCATCGTTGAACTGTACTTTAGTGATGCTGTCCTCAGTGCCGGAAACATCAAGATGCTCGGGCACATACATGTGAGTACTGATGTCGGCCGTGTACTGCGGGTCATACTCACTCGACTGCGTTAACTCATCAAACTGTGGAGGCAGCTGAGACATGGCTACAGCAACAACAACAATAGTGTCACAAAGACTAAATGGTGTGTATAGATAGCTGTTCATGAAAACCCGTCACAGAGCTATGGAGCGTCATCTGCCAAGTGAGATCACACAGTGTTACGTGCCACCTAGACAAAATGTCGTCTCAGATGCTATACAGATATATACTGGTTCTGTCTGAAGGGATACCGCAGGATGAAGCAGCTTACAGCGTAGGCTACCTGCCACCCGACACAGGTGAACGTGCCCTGTTTTAACCCCAGCCAGGCAGGTTGGTAGTCGATTTACCTAACCCAGAGGGATAAAAGGCTGAGTTGACCTGGGCAGAGTCACTCATGCAGGTATTAACCAGGCCCGGCATAGGGCAACTACGTTGATCGGAACACCACTTGTTTTCACACTATTATAGTGCTTGAAGCATCAAGGATGAAAACGCTGGTGTGCTTATCCGTACCCTCTGATCTGGGAATCACACGGCTTAGTACTAGGCTATGGTGTGTGCTGCGCTGTTGGGCAACATAGTTTGTCATTACAAAATCCGCTAAGTTACGATTTCCCGTACATCCTGAAAACGGTTTCAACTACTAGTTGCACATCTACAGCATACACTATTAAAACAATTTGTAAAACAACCTCAGTAGATCAAAAAATAACAGCATGAACTTATATTATGTTTGTTTATGTTTTAAAAGTGACGTCACCATCATTGAATAATTATTTTTATTTATTTATTGTGACTTGGGAGTAGAGCTGTGCGTTTCGTCAAATTTAATACGTAGCGTATAGTGAATTGATGCAACGATATTGATTTTTGGAATTCGATACGTCCCCTTTCATATGCATTGAACGTGTGATTTCACATATTTTTGTTGTAGTCATAATGTTAAATTTAGCGCCACAAAATACGCCAAAATACGCCATTTCGAGATTAAAAGTTTAAAATTTGGGGGAAGGGCACCGGGCACCACTCAATCGGCGCCTCGAAGTGTAGCGTGATTTTGAAATAAGGTGATCAACTCATTGAACATCCTACGAAATTGATTTCCAAACCCTGTACTACAGTGGAAAATATTAATGTTGTGTACGTAAATTCTGATCATTTTATTTTATTACGATAATATATATTTTTATATTTTTTAACTCGTACTCGTACAAGTATCGGCTGTCTGGCGGCCGGCTACGGCGAGTAACGAATAATCCAGAAACAAATTTCTCGCTATGCGCAGCTCTATTCATGCACTCAGTTGGATCTATGGTATTAGCAGACAGTTTGAACTCTATGCTTCTTTTGGTAAACATGTTAAAAACAATTTACTAAAAAAGCTTCATATTTTCCTACAACACGTAGTTGGCGATGTGGTTTGACGAATGCGATAATATAAAATTATCGCCGACAAAGTAATTATTACGAAATATTTTTGATACGTAGAACGTAAGGGTACAGCCTTTCCGGCCTTCGCCGTTTGCTGTCCAAGTAAATCCAATTCCAACCCCCACACACATCAGAAACAGGTACAACAAAAAAGACAAATGTGACATTGTGAATGTTTCAGGCTAAAAATGCAACAAAATCGTCTGGCCTTCCCTGAAGGCGGGGAACCCATACCCAGGCCTACACGGTGTCTGTGTGTGTCTGTTTACTAATTAGATGTTGTCTCCTGTCAAGCACAACGTTCATA
>Ga0209052_1000799_pt1 | contig 10677 bp, 11 predicted proteins | sample WorMetHEROISLAND_2_FD_187409 | JGI IMG/M metagenome (GOLD analysis project Ga0209052, IMG submission 187409) | Marine gutless worms symbiont microbial communities from Max Planck institute for Marine Microbiology, Germany - Olavius sp. 4 HERON... | ecosystem: Host-associated > Annelida >...
CCCCAGACCCCGCTGGGGGAGCTTACAGCGCTCCCCCAAACCCCCTAGCTGGATTTTCAGGGGGCCTACTTCTAAGGGAAGGGAGGGGATTGCCTAGGGGCCCCGAGTCTCTAGTTACGCCACTGCTTGCTTTGCACTGCAGAATTCAGCCGAATTTCTAAAGAGAGAAAGAAGTTAAAGAACAAGCAAAATGACAGGAACCTTGTGTATATTCTTGTCTATATTCATTTAGATATTGGTTCAGTTTAGATTAACAGTGGAGTGGGGGCGCCTAAAAACATTTGTCCCAGGGCGCTTCAGACGTAGTTACGCCACTGTGCCAGACATTCGCAGAGTTAACTGTAAAAAGGCGCCAAACGACAGTGGGGTCCGGTCGTGCTTCGGTCGTAACTCATAATACTCGCACAAAGACGTGTGCTGCGTGCGGCAGCCTAATTTTGTTCTCGGTGTGTAATAAATCATCGGTTCGTCGGACGTAGGTTTCGGCAATTACAGCAATAGAAAGTAATTTGGCCACAAGCCTACAAAGAAATGCGTGATTTGCGCCCTGTTTGTCATTGGTAACTGGACCTCTTCTTCACAAGCCGGGAAACTGATTCCTATCTTACAGTCCCGCAAAGGCTAGAAGGCTGAGTTAACCTGGGTACTGCAGTAAAATCTTTTTCACTGCCTAAAAGGGGTGTATTGTAGTAGCTGTCGTGAGAGTCAAGTAATCGTCATTGGCACCGGATTCCATCACTGAACCACCCCACACCCCGCAGTGAGTAGGCTACCGCATGCACTGCTAGACTATTGCGACAGTGTGTAATGATTGAGAAACGAGTCGTGGCTCGTGGCGTGACTAAAACGACGCGACGTTGGATAATAAGACGACGTCGTCCTCGTTCTCGTCCTGTCAGTCGCTGGAGTCGTTGTAGTAGTCGACTGACACGCCGCTGTCATAAGTCATAGGCGATTTCAATAGACGTACCCGGGACCCGTATTCTTTGTAACTACAGACTCTCATCAATAACAGTAATACTGTTTATATTTGTATATAATGTATATAAGCATGTATATAAACAGTATTACTGTTATTGATGAGAGTCTGCAGTTACAAAGAATACGGGTCCCGGGTACGTCTATTGAAATCGCCTATGACATGTAGCTGTCGCTAAGTATCTAGTCTAGGGCCTATGTTATTACCCATAAGGTCGTTTATTCTGCGCAATGCTGTGCTGCGTGTCGCATGATGTCCGCTGAGTGAGTGAGTGAGTAGAGTTTTACGTCCCACTCGACACATTAGAGGCCATTTCGGGGACGGTCGCCCAATCACTTGCGCTGGTATTGACTACAAAATTCAACAGCAAAACAATTAAACGAACCAATAGTGTACAAAAACCTAAATTACAATGACAAACTTCTATATACACATAAGCGTGAACGTGATAATACTGATCCACAAAAAAATCACAACAATCTAACTACAGCAATACAAAACAAAAACCCGGTTTAGGCGCCATTTACGCCATCCGGCCAGGAAACAGATCGGGCCTATCTCACAGCACCCGAGGCCCGGACGGAGCTGATGCCGCTGAGACTGAAAGAGAAATCACGCTATACACACGTTGGTTGCTAGACTGCGCACGTAGCGGACGAAGGAGCCATCCACCAGCGATCAGCAGCAGCGTTCAGGGTTCAGTCCAATGACATTATGGTTCAATTTGATCGCTGGTACAGCGAGCGACACAGTCATCCATCGTCAGCGTGCGTCAGTACGTCTGCCTGCGGGAACACGCCAGCGACTCGACGTGCTGGTTGCTTGTTATCGCGCGCTGAATCAATCGTCGACATCTTGTTAGGAGGCCAAACGAACCGTACACGGTGCGCTAATCGGCAGCTCGCTCGGCAGCTCGCCGTCGGTCGGTCGGTCGATTCGATGCATTGTCGTGCGTGCAAGACCTATAGTCCTGCAGTCGGTCTGTACGTTCAGACTCAGCTGTAGGGTGGTCCCGGCAACGTCGATGGTAGAGAGCGCCATCACTGCAGTACGTGATGACGCCATTTTTGAGGTGACGTCACGGCCCTGCTGACGTCGAAACGTCATCATCAGCAGCAGCAGCAGCGACACTTGTCAACGCAGGTCTTGGAAGACCGAACAGACAGATGGCTGGGCTGATGAAATGTGAGCTAATGCTCATGCGACGCGCGACAGCGTCAGTTTAATTTCGTACGCATGTTGTCTGTCTATATCCAGCAATTTCTGCGAAAATTCACTCTTTAAATGTACGTCGCAGCCTAAAATCGCGAAAAAATCACTAAAACCCGCTATTTTTTTTCGATTTCAAGGTCGTTTAAGGTCATCGATGCTGGTACCGTCGGAAAGCTCGTCAGCAGTGCTTGCTATGATAAGCTGCAAGTCTGTGTCTATCTGCAACCGTTCTCGTGCTAGATTAGTCGACATTAGCAGAAATCGCGTTTTTGAAAGGAGTACCCAAATTTGATGCCCTCGTACGGAGGACTCCTCGAACCTAGGAGGTCGAAACTTACCCTGTTGAGATCTAAGTTTAATGCTGAAAATTTCATGTGCAGGTTGTCTTGGTCTATCTCCAGTAATTTAGGCGCAGTTCACTCTTAAAATATACGTCGGAGCCTGAAATCGCGAAAAAAATCACCAGAAATCCCTATTTTGGGGTTCATGATCGTTCAAGGTCATCAGTGTTGTTACCCCCGGAAAGCTCGTCAGCAATGCATGTTATGATACGCACCAAGTCTGTGTTTATCTGCTACCGTTCTCATGCTAGACAAGCTAATGGCGATAAAATAACGATTTCTTAGGGGTGTACCCCTCTTTGATGCTCTCGTTTGCAGGGAATCTCCTTACCCAGCGACAGGAAATTTGCTCATCGTGTGGCAAAAACCTGGAGTCTCTATCTCACCTGGGCTTGAATCAGTACCGGTCGTGACGGACAGACAGACAGACAGACAGGATTACGATAGCTAGTACGCGCTTAGCACTGCGGTGGCGTTGGTTTTCTATGAACAGATTTCATCGTCTAGTCGCCGATGCTACGCCAGCTCACTGTCGACCGTATGCCTCACGTTTCGTAGCTTCCTGCACGAATGCTTTATGACGACCTTGCTTCGTAATCCTTTCTGCGGCTAAATCCGTCGCCGCTGACTAATAATTGTATTGCTCGTCATTGGACTGTCGTCGTGTAATTAGGTGGCTTTGCCGAGACGAGCGAGTATTTGTGAGCGGCTATTTTCTATCAGTTGTTTTTTTTTCTCTTCGCCGGTCCAAAGAGTTTAAGCTGCGTCAGTTTGTGTCAGTCTGGCGCTGCAAAGCTAAAACTAGGGAAAATAACGATAAAAATATCTTAATAATTAACTTTGCAAAAACATTAGCGATTAATTTGTCATTAATTTCGACTAAAACTAACAGTGGTAATTGTCAAAGAAAATGCATATTTTTGTTTAGCAACTTACGCTCAGAGCTGAGCTGTCGCAAATGCACTGAGATACAGTCAGTAAGGGTTTTATTTTATCCAGTCATGCAGACAGATTAAAATGTTTACGTTCGCTGGAGAAAGCGATTTTCGTTTTACAGACATTGGTCATTGTATCTGCTATATAATGTTATCTTAGTGACGTGAATTTGATTGGAAATTTAATTATTAAAATTTTATTAATCGTCAAAAAGTTATGATTAATAGTAACCTTTACTGAAAACGAAATCTTTAACGTCGCGCAACACGACACGGCGGAGACTGCGCGTCGTTCCTCAATGGCGAGGTGGTTGCAAGACGACGTCGGCTTAACCCCTCATCACTAATTCTAACTCTAATTCTAACTCTGACTCTAACCCTAACTATAACTCTAACTGTAACCCCGACTCAACCGTAACTCTAAGGACTGCGCACTATTCTCATCAGTTGCTGTGCTGCCGATGGCGAGAGAGATGGTGGTGGCAAGGCCGTCGCGGGGGCGCTCAATTTGCAGAACCTGAAAATGACGGACCACGACTAAAAACAATAGCTGGAAATTGCAGGACCACGAAAATGACGACCAAATCGCTGGTCTGGAATTTGCAAAACCTGGGAAATCCAGGTCTTGCATTTTCCAGCCGTGCGATTTCGTCCGTCATTGTCGTCGTCGTGCATTTGACAAGTCGTGTATTTTCAGTCGCCCGGCTGTCGCTCGTTCGTTTGAGCGCTATATCGAAGGACGCTTGGCGACTCAATCTGATTAATCGATCGGCGACGTCGTCAGCGCTCTCGGCGTCATCACGTAGGGCGGCGGCGTTTCACCGAGCAACGTTCATTGCCAACTCGCGACCACACAGCGCTTGATAGCCAGCATAGGCGCCGGCGACTCCATAGGAACGATGGGGCGATCGACACACAGCCAAAAGCTTATAGTGCGACGACCCAAAGGCCTATGATTCTTGACGATTTTTTGCAACAGCAGAATGAGCTAATTTTCGTATCGCGGCGTCTAGTTCGTTCAACCTTAATTTAGGCAAGCTTTCTGCGCTCCCCGGACGCACTCCCTATAGATGTACGAGTATTTAGGGGTAAAAAGAGGAAGGGAGAAAAAAGGGATGGGAGAGATGAAAAAAGAGGTGAAAGAGAAGCGAAGAAGAAATAGTGGGAGGGAAGAAGGAGAAAAGCGAAGTAAAGAAAGGGGAGATCGCGCCCACAGCGGCGATGTCTAGAAGTCGTCGGTTATGACAGCCAGCCGTCGCATTCAACAACAGACAATGCAACGTCTAACCGGATTGCAGACTGGCGTCACGCTACGTCGCACTGTAGACCTAGTAACTAAGACGAGATCATATTTACTGCGCGCTGTCGTGGCTGTTTAGCGGCGCGTTCACTGATGAAAATATAGCACCGTCTGCTGCCTGCCGATTGCTCACACTTAACCAATCGATTTTTTTTTGTTCTCAGAGCTGCTTTTACACTCGCCGTCGCCATTTAATACTGTTACTCAACTCAACGGTGGATATTCCCAGTCTCCTACTGTCGTTCTGCTGCTGATGGTAGAAGGCTGATCTACCATCAATATTAATTTCTTGCCTTTCATTGGTGTCCGGAGATTTTCTGTCAGTTCTCTCTATACAGCTGAAGTGGTTGAGTGGTAACGTACGTACTGTGCAGATCATTAGTTATCCAACACTGTTTCAAATAGTTTGAATGGATTTTTTGCCGTACATTATCGGAGATCGGTAGATTGGCTCACACACGCGTGATTTTCCCTAGCATCTTAAAATAATTCAGTTCAGCTAATCAGTATAACCACCATATGTGTGTCGTTACTTCGTGCCAGGCTTCGTGTGGTCGGAGTGCAAGCAGCTGTGGGAGGAAGGTCTCAAGGCTTACATCAGGCAGTGGTGGAACTGGCTCGACTTCATCATGCTGTCGCTGTACCTCTGCACGTTCTCGCTGCGTCTTGTCGCCTTCTTCCATTCGTTGGATGTCGACCGCTATGGACCACACACGCAGCCGCGGTCTCTCTGGCCAGAGGACGACCCGACGATCGTCTCGGAGGGCGTCTTCGCCATCGCCAACGTATTCAGTTTCGCGCGCATCATTTTCCTCTTCCAAGCGAACCCGCAGCTCGGTCCGCTGCAGATCTCGCTCGGCTGCATGCTCATCGACATCGGAAAGTTCTTCTTCATCTTCTTCCTCGTCATCACGTCGTTCGCGTGTGGTCTCAACCAGCTCTACTATTACTACTCGTCGTCGACTGCCGTGGTCGGGGCGGTGGCCACCACGACGGCGTCGACACTCGACGGTCTCAGCTCAGCGGCGCCGATCTATCTCTCAGCGCCTAGAACTGCTGCCGGCAATGTCACCATGACTGCCGACTTCGAGAATGCCTTCGATCCGTAAGTCGGCATTTGCTTACTTACTTAAATATGAGTTTCTGACTGTTACGTAACTGGTTGCCTCGCAAAACGAACAGCACGGTTCTGCGCACTTTCACTGCAGCAATTCGTTAGTTTTCAGTGGCTTCATCGACTAATTTTACAGCCGATAAGCTGTTCAGAAAAACTTCAGTAACCTAACCCCTAATCACGACTCTCCCTAACCTTGTACGTTTTGCCTTTTCCCAGCACCTATTTGGACGTAGCACTGCGACTGCATTGTAAAAGTATGTTTAAATCGATGCGTTTTTGTCAGCGCCCATTGTGCGAGTACGCAAAGGTCCAGCAAGCAAGCCGCCACGATTTAGTTTGCTATAACTGTATTAAAATGTTGACCATTTTTAAAATTTTAGTAGCGCATAGTTGGCATTAAGTTTGCAATTAAGTAAGAGAGCCCACCATACCCGAAACACTCTGTTGCACTATTTTATAGAATATTATTGCCAATCTTTGAATATTGTTTTCTAATCCTATACCATTTTAGTGATAACGTTTTAGTGAGATGGAATGAATGACATTAGATGTAGTTTATACATACATTAGAATGATAGCCTCAGATGATGGTAAGTAAGTTGGACGAATCAATGTGGGTTGGTTGGTTGGTTGGTGTTTGGCGGCTGGCCGCTGGTGCAGTCTGTGGAAAAGTTACGTGACGCTCTTCTGGTCGCTGTTCGGACTGACGCAGCTGGGGTCGGTACGCGAAGGCCAGATCCAGAATTTCACTAAACGCGTCGCCGAATACATGCTGCTGTGCTATCACGCCATGGCCGTCATCGTGCTCGTTAACATGCTCATTGCCATGATGTCCAACTCCTTCCAGGAGATCGAGGTAACAGACCCTGTCGACCGCCTGCCCGCCCGCCTCAAGTTATAGCTTATTGCTTGTTTCCGTCAACCCGCCACGCCCGTGTCCCGGCCGCTATTATCAGCGTCCGTCAAATATTGTCCACTAATCATTGCGTCAATCAATCCAAATTATACAGCGCGTTGTTGCGTTTGGCTTCCATGATGGAGATGCCAGCTTTACCGTGTAAAAGAAAGTCCGAACAGACTTTTTCCGACAGCCTTCAATTTCGAACACCAAACTTTGCCGGAACTGCGCGCAGCCAGAACATTTCTACGGAAACGCTCACTAAAACTTGTTGTTGTTAGCTTGAAATGAAATTATGAACGGTACGGTGTGGTGTTGTGCTACAGATTGGCCATCTCGTTCACAACGCTGTTTTGGACGCTGTTCGGCCTGATAACGCTAGTCGTGCTCGAAATTGAACTGCGCTATGTCGAAGGCTTTGGCAAGGTTCTGTTCGGACTTTACAATATTGCGGCCAGAATACTCTTCCTCAACATGCTGATTGCCATGATGTCCAAGTCCTTTAATGTTACTGTGGTAAGCCGCAAGCACATTTAGTAGTGAGTTTACAGCTATGCATGCTGGTTTGTGTCTTGTCTGTTTGTAGGTCAAAATTATTTGACGTCGAGTTTGTCGGCATGTTGCAATGAGTTGAGTTTCTTTTTTGTTGTTAATTTATGCGTGCGAATGGATTAAATGCATGCGAAGACTGTCGTCAGTTTTATTCAGTTTTGTTACGATTATAACGGTATGGTTGCACGAGCAATAAATAAAGTAGGCCTAAGTAAATTCATGCAAGGATAGATGGTTAACTTATACGATATATTTTATATTTTGTCTATTGCATCGGAAAATATAGCATTTCAGTTTATTAAAATTTGTTAACATCTAGGTTAAAAATGGCGCGACAAGTATCTATAGAACACTAAAGCGTGTTTCGCTGCCTTATTAGAACACTTATTCAACTTTGATACTACTATGCAATGTTTAAACTTGAAACACAGTTTTGTTATGTGATAATAAAAGCTTATCGTTAAATACAATAGCTTTTATATTTTGTGTGTTATATAGAAAATACGAGCATACCATTTCAGCTTGTCATAATTACTGTTGGAAGGCAGTTTGAACGTATTCGAACAGAATGACAATGGCTAGTAACTGGTATGACAGCAGGTTGGAAATTAGCTTTTTAGTTTGAATACGCTATTGCTCTCATGCCGCAGAAGTCGTAAGTCATTATATCAGATTAAGTTTATTCATAAGGCTTGTCATTTTAAACGATGTTTGGCATCACAAACATGTTTTTGTAGCATCGTGTTTGTTAACATTTTTTTGTGAAATAATGTGCTACCCGAATAGGTGTAAAAATAGGAATATACTATTGAGAAATGTACAATTAAGTTAGATGCTTTAACGTTATTTGTATAAAGAAAACCACGAAAACGTTATAACCGCGTCATATACTAACATGTTCAGGAATATGGATTTACTTTTTAGAATGTCAATTATACTAGAAGTTGTTTCTATGGAATAACGAAGATAACGAGTGACAAGATAAGAAGATTCGATGTCAGTAGGCTAATTTTTCTAAATCTATCTAAAGTCGGTATTTAGGCCCAGTTTACTGAAGCGCTGATATCTGATGCGAGTTAAATCCACATTATCCTCGAGCGTTTATCGACCGAGATGTTGTCTCCAGGAAGTCGCTACTCGACGAGAGGCTACGTGACGCTTTTCTGGTCGCAGTTTGTGGCCGTTAGCACCTCGCGGGAGTTGGTCGGATCGAGCAAGCGCATTAGGTGAAGTCCTTTTCGACGGTGGCGAGCGACTGGCGAGTGCTCATCGCTGATCGATCAGCTGGTGTGCATTGTGCCGGCGATGCGCCGCCCGCCCGCCGCGCGTTTAGCGCCGATGGGAGTTGGTAGTTTTTGTCGTTGCGTGGGTTGGTAGTACTTAGTGCCGGTGCCGGTGGCAGTGGCGGTGGGTTGGGTGCGATCAGTGGGTAGCGTTGTGTCGATCGCGGCCTGGGAATAACAACGTAGGACGACGGCTTAACGTTCGTCGGCATCTCGTCATTCTCGGAAACTCATAAATACATCCTCGCAGCCAGTCGCTGAAACGGACGTCGCCGTCGACGCAGTGCGCTGGACAGCGATGTGCGCGTGACAAAGCGTGCCAAGTATAGCGTCTGTGAACATTTTCGTCATCACGGTGGCCGCTTGCAGTTGGGCTGCGTCTAGTGCTTGGGCCGCCGGTCGTTTCTGACCACGCAGCTACTGGCCCGTCCGTATTCAGCCCAGAAATGACCACAAAACCCATTCCTATCACAGCGTTTGACTCGATTTGACTTATGCCTTGTCGCTCTCGGTGGAACGTAGGCCACCGACCATTTCACTCGATCCCGCTTTGTCCTGTGATGCCGCTTCCACCTTCATGCAGCTGCATTTGAAACCTGTTGTCCACAGATCTGTTTCGACGTGCATTTTTGTTGTTTAGCATTAATAGTTCGTACATTTAGTTATCTAGTAAACGAGATCGAGTTCATAGTTGTATATACTCTTTGCAGAAAACTCTTAGTAGAAAATGTCTATACGTTATACGGCCGTCACGAATACACTGTGTGTACTGTGTACGACTGTGTTGTGCAAATGTTGCAAAATGGAAAATGCTTATATTGAATGAGTCGCTCTGAATATTCACATAATCATTATACTTAGTTCACGTCGAAAGCTGTCATTTGTTTGTATATATAATTTTCGCCTCGGTAAATTGGTGTTGTAGATGGGATCTCGCATGTTAAGTGGAATTTGTGAAGCAGTTTGGTCGCTGACAAGTACGAATAGCCGCGGCGGGAGTTGCGTATGTCGGCAGTGTCGCGTGAGTTCGTTGAGAACTCTTGACGTCAAAGCGATCTGTCTTCCGCCACATAAGCGTCATGTCTCCTTCCGCTGCATGCTCATAACAATGTCCACTTCTCAACATAAAGCTTCGTGTTTATTCATTCACAGCGTGCACGACTTTTCGTCTCTCTCAGAACGAACGTTCGTCAGTACAAAGAATAAATATTACCAACAAAATCCGTTCTGTTTACCTGCACCTTTGTGACGATGCCGAGCTCTCATGGTACTTTGTCAGTTTGCACGACATAATAGACTCGAAATCGAGTATTTTTTTTTAATTTTCGGAATAATCATAACAAAGCGTCTTACGTACGTGAACGGCGTAGGCCAGTTCAGTGCAGTAGAAAAGAAATTTGTAGACAGAAATGTAGACATGCCAGTGGAAGATCTCGACAACAAAACATTGGTGACATAGTAGGCTACAGAGGATACGGAATTCAATAACGATGTGAGATCTACCGCTCCAGGGTTAGGATCCGGGTTTGGGTTAAGGTTATGATCGCGCAGATTTGATGACCTTTTGTATTTGTTTTTTTTTGTGGCAAAAATGTTGTTTGTAAGACAGTGATTCAGCGTCAGTTTAATGCGTGTCGTTTGTGAGGCAGCGGACAACTGAGGTCTGAGATATTAAAGGTGGGAGACAACATGTCGCGCTGTTCACTCGCTGCCTGCTGCCAGTAAACGTATTCTGAGACGATTGATCGATTTTGCCGGCAGCCTTATTAACGCGGCTTTGGCGGCAAAGACCGGTCGAAATTCAGCCGCGACCATTCCGCTTAGTGTTAGCACGGCTGCGTCATCCATCTTTACTTGTGTACGTCGTCGATATAATATTTAATTTATCAGCGGAATCAGTTCAGTCGGCCGCCGTCTGTGTTCGGTCCACTTCGTACAGTTCAGTGCTACCTGCACTAGCAGAAAGTAAAGTAAAGTAAAGTTATGTTATATTATAGTGCGCTCTAAAGCTTAGCTTAGAGCTTAGCTTAATCTAGCGCACTTAATCACCATAACCACTT
>Ga0209052_1000800_pt1 | contig 10676 bp, 9 predicted proteins | sample WorMetHEROISLAND_2_FD_187409 | JGI IMG/M metagenome (GOLD analysis project Ga0209052, IMG submission 187409) | Marine gutless worms symbiont microbial communities from Max Planck institute for Marine Microbiology, Germany - Olavius sp. 4 HERON... | ecosystem: Host-associated > Annelida >...
TTACCGTTCCGGGTGGCCTAAAAATGTAGAACAAACCAACAATAATAGGCGTGCTGGTAAACGAAAGACACTTTAGACCAAGATCGCGGTGAATAATTCTATGATGCTACACTGTGTTAGACTCGTCTGTCTGGATATCTGGCGTGCTGAACGATGTGTTTGTTTCTAGCCTTCCTGGCTTAGTAGGCCTATCAGTTCATTCACAGTGGTCACTTTCTCTTCAGTACGCGCGTGCTTTGATCTGCCACTCATGCGCCTATGGTCGGTGCTTCTTGTTTCCCGAATATTTTTTTTCAGACAAGTGTCCAGTTCTTCCTTTTGCAGTTTATCTTCAAAAATTCCGTCACTATCCTTCGTGAACCATATTTTTTGAACTGGTATAAGTTCGTAGACAGTGCCTTGTCTTCCTGGCGAAATGGCATGTTAGATTACCAGCATATCGTCACTGCGTTAAAAATTATTATTTACAATGATATCGTGCTTTTATTTACAAAGATCGGAAATGTATCTAAAAGTAAACGCAATTTAACTTAAGTGTAACAATTAGTAGAAAATTGTTTCAGATAATAATTTTTTGGCATATGTGTTTATTCTGATCATACTGATCTTTTGAAAATTTATATTTTACAAGGTAGTGTAGGGACGCATTTAAGGTGTGGTGGGATATTTAGTAACTGTGTTATTGCAAATTGTATACAGAATGTGCCAGTGAAAAAAGTTTCGAAAATCGGTTAATATTTGGCGAAGATAATGGACAGTGACAGCGGGACGTTTTTGAGACACAGTGTATAACGGAGTGCAGTGATGTTTTTCTATAGCCCTTGATAACGTAAACTTTTTTTAAAGTTTTAAATTTATAAAAAAGAATCCTCGATGAGAAGGCACGGCGATTAAGCTAGGCTACTGGACGGGTTGAGGTATGACTAAAGTATGTGGCAGCAGGCTGATGGTTCAGGTAGCGACTGACAGCGAATTAACGTGAGTAATTAATCCTACTAAGTCCCATTTTCCGCCGATTTGTCTGCGGTCGTCAGACACGGTAAACGACCCGCTGGCTGATCCTGCTTCCTCGATCTATTGCTGGCTGAAATCCTTGTTCCCGGCACGAAGACGTTTAAGCTAGATTTAACGATATTTATCGTCTGTCGGTCTTAGATCAGCAGGACGATCGGGCAGGTGTTCTGTAGACTTTGCTACGTCAAGTGGACGGGCACACACACGGAGAGTGGGACACGAGAAACAAACGTCGCCGCAGCAATGATGCTGATGCTGCTGCAGCAGATACTGATGATGATGATGACGATGATAATTAATTAGCGGCTACAAAACGATAACCAAAACATGCTCACAAACCGACAGCATCTAGCTCAGTCTATCGCAGATAGCCCAAAACAGAAAATTAACTAAAGAAAAACTACCGGGTGCCAAAAAGTAAAATCCGACAAACTGAAAAAAACAAGAAGGGTCAGACTTCTTAGACCGTGATGACATCATTAGCGACGGTACTTGCCACTGAATTTCTTCAGTTGAGATAAAAAAATAAATGTAGACCTATTTTATAGTGTAGCCCACGTCTGTCAAAAATTGTTTTAAAAATCATTGAAAGTCGACGACAGTTATGGCTATGATAAACAGGTTACATTTTTATACACTGTTTAGGCTACGTAAGCTTATGCCCCCGGCTACTTGTAATGCGCAAAAAGTCTGTCACCATGTATTACAATCTTTTTTGTTTTACCGCCAGTTCGAGTAGCAAAGTGGAAACAGGGGAATCTATAAAACGGAAAAAATATTTCGTGTGCAAATCTATAATATCTTCGTTGTTCCACCGATTTTTATAATATAATTGAAAAAAACATCCCACACTGCGGCGATAGCTTGCAGCGACGCGTTGACTATAAGTACAGCTGACCAGCTACAGTAACTATACCATTATCAGCTTGCGCTCAACTCAAGCGAACGTTGCAATGGCTACGATGTCTATAGGAGCCGTGAGAAAACTTCACGTCTTTCTGCTTGTGACTACGATGGCTGTCGCAGTGTCGTCAGCGCTGCCTTTGTCTGCGTCGGACGAATTGCAGTTGGAAATTCCAGACGGACTCACGGACAGCGATCTGGATCAGCTTAGTCAACTACGGCGCAATGTAAGAATGAACATCGTTTCTTGTTTATCACCCAGTAAGAGTGAGTTGAAATGACATCCAGTCAGAGACTGGCCGACTACGACCACAACACGCGTTGTGAGTCTATTAGCCTAACATTGTAGGCCTGCCGATACTTTCGGCTAAATAACGATTCTTGAAGTATGCCGGATAGGCTAAAAAAGGGACCACGTTTTACGGCTAGTAACTTTGGAACTATTGATCAGATCGGCACCAAATTTGTTTTTTTTCTGGCCCATACCCCGTACAAAACCTCGGAATGCAGATTTCTTGGACAACCCAGTTTTTATGTCTGAAAATGAGTTAAAGCGCAAGTAGTAGTGTAGACGATGTAAATATTGACGCAGCCGAACTTTGTTAGTTAATGAAAAGTGGGCTTGTGTGAAGTACAGCTTACTTACGAGCGATGCAACATGCACGGGATACAAACTCATGCCTCTGACATAGGGATTAAACATTTTTTTCAAACCGTCCAACCTTACTTATAATAACTTGATTTCTGTCCGGTTCTCCTCCAGTACTCGCTCGTTGTCTGCTGTTATGTTAATAGTAACAGTAATAGCAACGACAATCTAACGCGGCGGCGCCATAACATGGCGAAATCATTACAAAGGCGCAACATGTCGGGTCAGATACAAATAGTCAACGAATGTCTTCAGAGCATTTCTAAAGGAGTTGACCGACTGCATCGCTCGTATATCTGCCGGGAGGAGATTCCAGGCTTTAGGTCTTGCTACGGCGAATGACCAAAGTACGTGACAGTTAGACTGATGACGAGGTCGCCGCGAGTGGCAGATCGCAATTTATGTCTCAACCAATAAGGCCTAAATTGCACTACTTCGATTTGTTGTGGATTTGTTGGACAGCAAGTCGTACAACAAGCTGTACAACGTCTTGACGTGTTAGGATGTTGTTCATTTGTTGCAGGCTTCGAGTTGACATGGACTGAAGCCGTACAGCTCGGTGCACAGCATGTTGTACAACAAATCTACAAAAAATCGCAGCAAATGTAGTTTGGGTTTTACCGATATCAGAGTGAAAATTACATTTTTTTCTCATTTCGCTGCGCTTTATTCTATCTCTCGAATGAACTGCCTTCGTTTTAAAATTTTAAAGATACGACGATTTAAGGCCGGAAATAGTCAATTTTCTCGACCATCTCTCATTTGACCTCGCTGAAGTGAACAATTTCGAAATGTTGGACATACTTTGCATCACCAAAAAACTAGTCTTGCTCCTGGGTCAATCCACATTCGGATCCAGGAACTGTTTAATAGGCCCAGACACACGTAGCAGCTGTATTAAGTGTGTTGTATTCGCCAAGTGCACACGCTGTTCTTGGCCCAAGTTTGTTTAAGATCCCTGATCGGTTCTAGTTAATTCTGATTGTTTATTGGCGGGTTGCGCGCTTTATCGTCTGTAGACAAAGCCCATGCTTTTCACAGTCAGGGAAGCGAGAACTCGTTTACTTTCGTAGCACAGCAACACTATCATAACAACATCATAACACAGAATGCAGTCTGCGTAATTTAAACTTTAAAGTCCGGTTTTATAGCGATTTCGTGTAGGTAAAGTAGCTTTGGAGAAAAGCAACTGAAGTATAGCGTACTTGTTTGCGTCCACATTTCAAAAGACGCATCCGTGATTATCGAAGTCTGTCTAACCTGTTTGCTAACGTATTTTAATTTGGTGCAAGGACTACTAACAATTCTGCCAGGAAAATGATATTTTGGCCAGTTATGATTTTTCCCATTTGGTCTTTGAGTCTTATTCTAGCAAGTTATTTTGCCTTTTTAGTCCTGTGTCACCATTACCCGTAGGCTATTCGTACAAGGTCTGAGCGGCGGTTGCTTTGTACGACTGCCGCTGGCATTAATTCACGACTTGACGCACACAATGCGGCGTTGTCATTATAACGACTGGACGCCGTCACCGTGTTCACATACAATGTAGATGATCTCAGTCTCCAAGACAGCAGCAGCTGATGTAGGCGCCACAAACGCTGATTGTGAAGTGATGTTTGCGCCGCTTAATGATGACCACTACGACCACAGCGTTCGTATTAGAGGTGAGAGGGAATGGGTTCCAAGTTTCCATACCTTCCCATTCGCATAGCAACATTCCCATTCCAATTCAGATGTTTCTTTCCACATCATTCCCATTTCCGTCTGAATTCCCATTGCAAATTCCAATTCACTAACCGTTCCCATTCCCAAAGCTGACCGAATACAGGCTACACAGCGTTAGTAGTTGAATATACACATAACCTGATAAAATCTGGTCACAATGTTAGGGCTGCAAAAATTAACGATTAATTAGTCGATTAATTGTTTAAAAATTAATTTTTTTTAATTAATTAAAATTTGACTAAAATTTTGGACTTCTTAGCTGCCTAAAACGGCTGATCATGAACGTTTGTAATCTAATTTTATTTTGCATCGGACATCTCATCACGATTTATAGTTGTATAGTTTAGTTTAGCACAGTCTTCACTTTGTGAGCATTGACTACACAGTACGTGTACTGCATCATCATGTCACTGTTTCGATTTTGCTTTAGTTTGCGAAAGAAACAATAACCAGTAGCTGAATTCTGCACTTGTCGTAGTCATTCAGATTGACCACAAAAAATTAACCGAAATTAATCGATTACTTTAGATTAATTTTTGGAGATTAATCGGTTAAAAATTAGTACCAACGCTACAGAATACATGTAAGAAAATATCCATTTAGCTATAGATGAACACATGCTTTTGATAAAATCAGTGCTGTTATAAAACTAATAAATTATAGTCTGCCAGTGCCACTGTTATTGTGAATTCTATCTGTAAATTATTGTAAATTTGATACAAATCAGATGGTGTTAGAATTTTTTTAAACAAAATTCCTATTCCTCCCATTCCGTTGACTCGATTTCCATACCCATTCATATTCCCGTCAATTTAGCCCCACGTTCCCATGGGATTCCCACGGAACCGATGGGTCGGAATTCCCATCATGTGATCAGTGCTCACCTATAGTTCGTAGGCTAAGCCCTATATAGCAGTTTCGAATCACTAATGAACGTGGTAGCTTTGTTCCGTAGAGTAAAATTCGTCGCAGATCACGATCGAGCGGCAAAGCACTTTACTTGTGTGTATAGTCGTGTGACTGTTATAATGTCAAGTCTTAGACGTCTGGGTGCGTAATGTGTAGATTGTGGAAACAGGATATATGCATTATGAAGAACTTAGAAGTGGACGCAGGGAAACGCCACTGTTCACCCTACAGTCTTGTTTTGTACCTCTGCAGTGCTGTAGTTTTAAACACACGTCCGGCTCCAAGCTTGCCGCTGTCATCTAATTGCTGTCAGCATCATGATGTAACATGAAGAACTACTGCTGCCGTACACTTCGGGTTTATGGCTATTTCCGATGATCATTTAAAACATAGCCTAACTTTTCCCATAGGAAATTTGGCAGATAATATTCCGGTTCGCTGTTCACCGAACGCGATAGCAATTCGCAACCTAGAATCTAACGTCAATGCATAGTATCGTACAACGATGACGCTCTGCAGAGTAAAGCGTGCAAGGTGTCCAATGTCCATCCAACGCAAGGTACGCAACGCACACAACGAACGCACGCAAGTACGCAACAAACGCAATGAACGGTCAAAACGCAATGAGTCCGTTGCATCCAGTCATACGTACATGACTGTACTTGTTATCAAACTGACTTGCTGTCTTTGTTGCCGATGTATATGCACGGTCCCTGTGGTTGCTATCCATTAAGCCGACTAAATACCGCTGCGACAACACTCAACAGTCCACATGTCACTGTTGTGCAGCGCGGTGCCCATTAACAACAACTACATCACAACACCGCTCTGAACCCGGTGCTCTGCGAAACCGATAAGCTTAAACAATCTACCAGTGAATGCATGGATGTAAACAAGACTTTTTTTCTCACAACTTGACAGCGTCAAATGGTTTAGCATAACACAGGCCGTGGTGTGGTATACGTGTAAAAATTAACATTTTCAAAAATATTGTGCAAACGAAAATAGTGCGTAAAAATTGCACAAGTGTTTTAAAACGTTTCAGCACGGCGTGAATAGTCTATGGGAGGTGGTTACATGTTACATTTCACTCTTTCACCGCATGCTCACAAGCTATAGGCCTACACGCCAGTGCCAGGCCAGTTCTCTTTCTGAGCTCGGTACAGAAAAACGGGGTCACTGTTTTATGGCTCGCTATTTTGAAGTATTGACTATATCGGCACCAAATTTTGCTCGAATCAACGTTATTTCATTCTTAACATAACGCCGTAATTTATTTGAATCACATTTAAAAAACAAAGTGGCGCCATCTAGCCGACGACAGTAGCCATAGTAAGTAACGATTTTAGTGGTTTTGTTAAGTATAAGAAAGATAAGAGATGATGATGCGCTTTATGCACGGGCGGATGTAGGATTTTACAAGGGCGAGTGTCCAATCCATCTGAAAGTAAGTAAGTAAGTAAATTTGTATTGCGCACAGTGTCAACGGGAAAACCCCGCTGAATCTGAGGCGCGAGACGTCGAGCGTCGAAGGCGCCGAGGGGGGTTGAGTCTGGGGGGGGACTCTGCCCCTTCCCAGAAAAATTTTGTATTAATTATATCAAAATGGCGAGTTTTTATGCATTCCCGGTGATCTTTATCGACACTGTAACTTTCAAAAAGGGCCTCGACATAATCGTTATCGTTATTGCTATTATTACTTTCTTGTTTGGCAAAATAAATGTCCTGCTTCTTCTACTCTGTCTGTGTACTGCAGTGGCGACTGGATGGGTGTGTTTAATTGATAGATCGGCGACTACGACGCTTTGGACGACGAGACGAGTCGGCTGATACTAAAGCTAGTCGACGTCGCCATATTGGACGCTCTGGAGCGCGGAGCGAGCCAGGCACAGACTCAAAGTCTGCTCAGTAAACGCGGCGGGCTACGAAAGTGTTTCTTTCACGCCATCAACTGCTGGTAGCGTCGTCAGCGTCTTCGTCACGCTAACGTTTCTTGATGTCAACAGAACGCAGACACACTGATAACAGAAAACAAGGCAAAGAATTTGTCCTATACCAACATCATCAACAGCAACGGTCTCTCATCTAATGCAGCCAAGCGTCGCTCGAATATCAAGCTACAGCTATAATTATCGCAAACCGATTGTTTCAGTCATTAGCACAAAACCCGGCCTGCCGTTTTATGTTATCTATCGGGTGGGCCAAAAAGTGACACCCCTTCAACCACGTCACGATAATTCCAGATAAACCGCAGAACACCAAAAATGTTCGAACAACACATTTGCTATTAATCATTGCCAATTTGAATGTGCCGATTGATTTGAAAACATTTTCATAATTCTTTCGGATTAACTTCTGTGTTTCTCCACACGCAGATTATGAATCGAACAGCTCTCATCGTTAATTTAACCGTCCTGACAAAATTACAATTTATTCGCATAAAAACAGAACTCGTTTGCATCGGCAGACGAAGAACTATGTTATTTAATCAAAATGATGCGTCTGTAAACAGAAATTGCAAATATAATTAATCCACCAAGAGAGGAAACTCAAATGCCAAGGAAGTGTCACGTACTTTTTTGGCCCACGAGCTGTTCGAGTAGGTCGTCCTGTCGTCGGTGAACTCAGAACGACACGCATAACCGCGAAGTTATCTTCTTACCTATCTTGGAAACTAATCGTGATTAGTCCAGTCCTGCAGGATTACCGTATTAGTACAGACTTAGAATACAGGCTACAGGGTGCAGAGACAAAAACTGCTTAAAGAAGGGTGAATGTTTTGTTACGCAGTTTAACGAACTACTTAGTATGGTTTTCTGTATAGTCGCATGCATTATAAGCTGAACTATCATCAAAACAGGTGCAGAAGTGGCAATAAACCACGGAGATAAGCTTACAGAAGGAATTCCGTACCAGTCGACAGTGCCAGGAATGCAGCTTGTGTTTATTCGCGAATATTGCCATTTTTTTCTTAAACTAGTCTAGCACAACTTAATTAATGTTTTTATATAAAATGTGTAAATTTTATTATGCACATCTTTTGTACAAACGAGGCAGGGTTGTATTTGTCATATTTCTACTGGGGCTGCGGGTCAGAAATTCGACGCCACTTGCGCGATGATGTGGTAGAAAGGCGGGTTGAAATTGTTAAAATTAACAAATGCACGAATTCACGTAAATCAAGTTAGAGTTGCCCTTCTTACTTACTTTTATAGACTTCGTGGGGGGTCAGCGTTTTCTTCAGGGGTGAATCTCCCGACCCCCGGCAAATACAGCCCCGCAAAAAGTTTTTAGCTAAGAAACGTTAATATTATGAATCGTTCCCAGTAGTTATCAAATTAGTCGGTCTTATCTGTGAAATCAGATTTCTTTGTCAGCCGCAACCCGTGTACTTTTTCGTCTGAGCAGATGGATGTTCTGCTCGGTCTTCCATCCGTTTACCAAGACTTTCTTGCACATGTAGGCAGGATTACTAGGCCTACTCTACGTGATGTAGTTTGCTGCCTGACTAAGTCTTATATACTGCGTTTACCTAAAATTCTGCCTAAATACAATATGTGGCGTTTGTTCTTATGGCTCGTTTTATGCCTGTTCTTTCGGCCAGGCTTCCACCACAGACTTGAGTCATTCATTGTTTGGATAGCAGACACCACCAGGAACATTATTCAAATTTAGAAACAGATAATAGTCACTTTAATGCAGGTCACTGCTGTATGCATGGTGATCTTATTCTACAAAGCCAGAGTCACGAACAGCTTGCTGGGTAATATTGTAACTTGAAAACTGGACTGCAGTGCTGCATTTAGGGAAGGTGTGTGGGGCTCGCTCCCAGGCCCCTGCACATCAGGGCTCCCCAGGTTGTACACTGTAAAAATTGTTCAACCTTTCACAAAGACGACGACGGATATCACTAACTGTTAACTTTTTAATATAATTTTACTGACAACGTCAAATCCCGACGTGACATCGTAATTGACAGAAGCGTTCTTACTTACGGCCAGCACAGCTTTCGGCATATTTATAATTGCAAATGAGAAATTCATGCATGGACGTATTTGTCAGGGCTCCCATAAAATCGCATGTCCCGGGCCTTATATGTTGGTAAATGCCGCTGTAGACTGGATGAATTGTCCTGCAACAGGGAGCCTAATTTTATGACGATGATGGCGGTGAGGTAATTAATAGGCCTAATTATTGCGGCCCCTTGCAAGCTGATCTAGGAGTCTTTAGCGTCCTCGACGACTGGACACGACTGCATTGTAGCGCCGTTCACCTTCTGACAAACGTCATGCAGTTTGGCACATTGCACGACTCTTGACGTCGACTGAAATCAATGTTAGCTCAGAGCGGCTTTGAGACACTCGACTGCAATGCACTGTTTAACCTCATAATTAATAATTTCTAGTTTATCGACAAATAGCTGGTGGAGGCGCGGGAAGTGCAAGCTAAGGTTAGCTGACAAGCCCCCAAAAATTACGGTCTTATAGGCTTATACCGTCTGATTGTAGTAGAAGGCTCGATACTGGCACTGTAACAATGGAGGTGGTGTAGTCTTTACCTAGGACTGCATACAATAAGCAGTGACGGCTGTCTGTAACAGTGCAAGTTGCAACAGGTGACAAAACTTTTACAAAACTGATCTTGCAAGAGAAACGACAACGCCCCGCCTGGCAGTGCTTGCAATCAACGCTATCAGAAATACATCATCAGCTAGTGTATTTCACTATCATTGAAAATCTTATTTGTCTTAAGGCCAAATTTCAACAACAACAGTCTACATAATGTTGTTTCGTTCGTGGATCGATCGCCAGTGACTGTTAAGTTGTTAACTAATATCCAGCAAGGCGAAGTCATTAATACACCGAGTGGAAAAGATAAGTAAAGTCCTCGAATTTACGTCACAACTGTATCAATTAATACTGACCGATTTTAAAACTCTTACGCGGACATATTCAGCAATAAATTTGCAATAGTGATGGTTAAATATCCCATTATAATTACACTATCACCAAATGCGTCAATACACAACTACCTTGTGAAATAGGCCTATTGCTGATGGCTTTTGAATACGCTTTTGTGGTGCGGTGGGGTATAAACATTGAAATGTATCATCAGTGTATTGCACTTGTACTGCTAAGTGTGACTGTAAAAGAATGCTGAAAACCAGACAATATTTTAGGAAGTTCTTAAGTCACGAAACTACAGTGTAGATGGATCAGTATTTTATTGACTATCCAGTACACACAAATTACATTCATGCACCTGACCAATTTCCAAACATTTTAATCCGATTATCCGAGTCGAACCAGTGCGACACATTTTACACAGCGCAAAAACTATGTGCCTACATGGTTGGTTGAGCAAGGTTTAACGTCCCACTCGACACAGTTTAGGTCATTTCGGAGACGATGTTTTTACAGGTCAGATGACCCAACCAACAGTGTCAAAGCACTGAAGGAGGGTGGTTAGTTATCCA
>Ga0209052_1000801_pt1 | contig 10675 bp, 4 predicted proteins | sample WorMetHEROISLAND_2_FD_187409 | JGI IMG/M metagenome (GOLD analysis project Ga0209052, IMG submission 187409) | Marine gutless worms symbiont microbial communities from Max Planck institute for Marine Microbiology, Germany - Olavius sp. 4 HERON... | ecosystem: Host-associated > Annelida >...
AAGAAATAAAAAATCGTAGTTCAAAAATTCGATTTTGCATGGGCCCCTATGGAAACGCTATATATAAAGATCGACAAGAAAAGTCGATAAGCGGAGTCGGATAGAATAACTCCTCCACAAGTTCCAATCGACCACACTGCCTATGACCAGCCATCACAATAATAGCGGTGCAGGCGTTTGTACCGGGATCTTCACAACCGGTCAGTCGTAATGAATCAGTAATGACCAAGCAGACCGCAAGCCTATATGGGCAGCAGCAGCTTCGAACCGTTAAGCTACCGGTAGCATTATGCGCGGCTGGACGGTAAACAAATGACTGATGATTGTTTTGACAAAGCGACCTACACGCCTCATTAGTACGACGCTGAGCCGATCAGCCGTTAACTTATCGCTTCAATGTATTGTAGCGACAGCATCAGCACGTGTTTGCGGCTGCTGAAAAGCAGAGTTTATTTGTTAAAACGGCAACCGCCACGTTGAGCAATTCATATCAGTTCAGCAAAATTACGTAATTTCTGTAAATAAGCAGCTCTACAGTACAGTCAGAAAACTACTATAGAGAAAGCCGGTAGGTGACGTGGCTCGCGACGCTGCAAAGCTATAGGACACAAGCCGTGCTGCGGACAGACACAGACACAGACACTGCCTAACAGCGTCGCGAGCCAATATTGACTATATCCACTGCACACAACGATGTCGCCATCGGTGTTTGAGGGAGCACATGGGATGCAGAAGTGGAGCGTAAAAACAATCATGTGCTCCCGCTTGCCGTCCGTGCCGAAAAACCTCCGTCCATAATTTTTATAGGACCCTCAAAAATAATGGTGCTGCTTTTAGTTTGCTTACAAAGTTTTACTGAAAAAAACTGTTTGCATCTAGTATGTTATACTGCAGTATCTTTACTTTAGTTCTCATGGTACTATTCAGTGTGCCAATTCGTTTTATGGCGTGTCATAAAATAAAAATTAAAGTTGAAAATATATATATATATATATATATATATATTTCCGCCCCCTCACGCCGCCCCTAATTTTTCGCCAGACTGCAACCGGAAACTCAGGAATGTTTTAGGCCTGAGGAGAAGTGTTCAGGGTCGTTGAAAACTAGTCTATACTGGTGAATACCTTGGCTGTCACTAAGTGGATGTCAAAACTCGTTAAACGAGGAACAGGTGACATCGGGGCTCTTGAACTTCAGCCCCAGCTGAAAAGGACCGCCAACAAAGTGACTTTGAAAGTGGAAGTTGCAAACGACGACCAGCGAAGCAGCAGACTGCAGTTACTGCACTACAACCTGTAGCTCGCTTACTGTCCTGCCCCGTTCATCTTCGCTCACCGCTGGAAGTGGATGGCATAGTGGACATGCTACGTCTAATTATGGCGACATTCAGTGGACGCGTCGCAGAGCATACAGTAACACAGTGTATGGCGTCCGTCGAAAACGAACGAATGTCAACGTTACGGTCCCTCAGCACAAACTAACTTAAGCAAGCACTGTGCTGGTGAAACGTATTTATCAAAATATTTAACGTAAAAGTAAGTACATATATTCTATCAAAATTGTTAAACACAACAGTTTCGTCAGCGAGAGTTAGTGAGAAACTTTAATTCACCAGATCATGGTAGCAATTTACAACATATAAAACATCAAGCAAAAACGAAGAACTTAATTAATTAATTAGTCAGTTCTACATTGCATAATAGTAGGTTATACGTTATCATTTCGTGTTAAGGTGTTTCATAGCGTTTACTGCAAGACTCATATTTGTTAGCAACCCATCACAGTGTTATACTAATCGATATTTTGGTCTGAGACGCCAACTATGTCGATCCCTTGAATTGGCGCAGCATACTACCGTCTTTAACGCGGCACATCGTGAGAACCGGGCACAGACAGAATACAAGTACCGTTCAATGCAGTGTTCACTGGATGTCTGTCGTGCAAGGTCAACAGTTTCAGCGTTTGGAGATGTTCATCGGATGTCCCAAAAACGTCACCCTAAAAGACTCTGACGCCACGGCTGACTTAGATTAGCGTTCAACGCAGGAGACTTAATGCACGGACAATAATGCCTCCAGCATCACCTACCGGCGGCGGGCGGGGCAGAAAAGTGCACGCATATTGTTGAAATTGTGTATGAGTCGCGTTCTGCGGCAAGCATGCTATGATGTGAACAAACCTGTGTCCGTGCGCCATGCAGCGATAACAGCAACGACAGCGAGTTGTCTCAGCCAGACGACCTGCATCTTGGTCTAGTAGAATTCGAGATAATACGTACACTACAACGGAATGCAACATTCTCAAATATAATGAAAAATAACAGAAAAGGTTTATCTGTTACAGGTAAAAAGTCAACACACGTTCAACAGTCATAAATTAACAGGCAGTCTCTGAGATACACGCAAAACAATAGACGGACACGAAATGATAGTTTTCTTCCATAGAGAACAAATACAAAATGCCAGACAAATACCTAACTTGCACTCACACAAAAGGCTTAATATGCAGACATTGTAACGGTCCGTTTACAATATGGTCAATAAAAGTAACTTTGTCAGTGTCACATATACTCACCGCTGGATAGTGAACAATGGCCGCTATACGTCCGGCACGACGCTCTGTCTAACAGACGAACTCAGCACAATGCTGAAAACTGAAGAGAACGATTATTCGTCGACGCCATTGCAGTTGTTAGTAAACTCTGATCAACAGTCGTCAACAGTTTAGTAGGCTGAAACCGGCTGCTGATAATGCTGCTGCTGCTGCTGCTGCTCAAAGTACAGTTACACGAATACACGACGCTATGCTTCCATTCTCCTCGTTACAGCGGCACGGCGGTGCTAGAGATTATTGCCAGTGCTGGTAGATTAACTCAGCTAAGCAGCCGCCCACTACAGTGCCCCAGTTGCCGCAACAGCTTTCCCAGGCTACCGCCGCGTACGCTGCCCTAGCGGCCGGCCGGCCTCGCCCTTCATCTATTCCCGACGTTGATGCACAGCCGCTGGCCTGACCGACTCAGTTGCCTCCGACGATCCGTGCGTTGCGATGTGAGGAGACGTCGCAGAGTGAGTAGTCGCTGAGCCGGTGTGGGTGGGTGGGGCGTGTTGGTATCAGGTATCGCGCGACCGGGTGCCGCTGACTGCCGACTCTGCGAGCGACGCACCGTCGGACGGTGACCGGCACCGCCAGCTAGACGTCGACTAGACTCAACGATAATAAGAACGTGAACCCTGCACCGTAGAATACGTTAAACATTGTTGTGTCGTCGGCCGTAAATCAATGACGAAATACGCACTGCAGCAGTCACTGACGTTTGTTGAGCGACTGCAGCCTCTGCAGCCGATGCAGTGACTGGTGAATTTGGTGAACTTCGGTCCACTAACTAAAAAGTTATAGGTTGATGCCTATCAAATAGCACCCATAATCAAATTTTTCGGAAGACTATATTTCGGCCCATAGGGGGTGCTCCCCCTGAATTTTTTTTACTTGTGGTAGAAAATGGCCAAGGTTTGCTAACCCACACCCACCGGGCGGGACGGGGCTCACGCAACAATGTTTTTACGACGAAAATTAAAAAAAATGGCGGAAAAATTCAGCGCATGCGCGCCTATAACTTTGGGGCGAGGGGGAGTAACCTCACGAAACTTTTCCACGTCACGTGCCGCGAGGCAGGCATGACAACTTGAGTACACATTTTGGGGTGTGCACTCCTAAAATTTGGGAGGGCAAAAAACGTCCAAAATTAGGCGCGATTTCGAACAACTTTGGACTTTGATCGCGAATATATCCGGAACGGATTGAGATATCAAAAATCAGAAAAGCAAATGATCAACTACGGCTTCTTCCACGTTAAGCAAAATACTGGATGACCTCTGGTCCACTAACAAAAAAGTTATAGCCACGCATGTTGGCCCACCCAAGATCAACACTGCGCGTGCTGTGTAGGCTAATGCAACTGCCTTCGGGACACGTGACGTTGCTACGAGCGGAAGTTCAACCGCCTAAATTGTCTCCCCAGTCGGACTTACCGCACCGGGCGGCCTCACGTTTGGCTCTGCCCCAAATTTCTAGTTTATTTTTATTTCTTGACATTTTGCGTAATATTACACAACAGCTCATAAAAACAGACACACACTGAATAGTAGGGGGGCCTATACACATGAGAACTGAAGTAAAAATACTGCAGCATAACCGACTAGATGCAAACAGTTTTGTCTCAGTAAAACTTTGAAAGCAAACAAGAAACTGCACCGATATTTTTGAGGACCCAGTAAAAATTTTGGGGACGGAGGTTTTTCTTAGATACGGGGGCAACCGGAAGCAGAGGAATTTTGTACTGCTAATAATCAATTTGATGCGACGTCAGAGCGACGTGTTCGCCGTGTATGTAGCCTATCAATTCAATGTGCAAATGACTGACTGAGTGACACGTTTATTAAAGACACAACGAACGTTGAATTGCGTCAGTATACTGTACGACACACACATTGTATAGAAACAAAGCGTCATATATAAATGCATGTAAATGGTCAGGCAAGTGATTTTGCTGATGGTAAATTTACACGGGCGCATCACGGTGCCGGTGATAGTACAGAAGCTTAGACTGAGGACATTGCATGCAAGCAGCTTGAAGCATCAGCCGTGACAATTATATCGACGAAATCGGTCAACATATATAGACTATTATGTAATTTTATGACGTTCCGTTGTTGGTGCCTTAGCTTACATTACGAGTGTGAAGGCCTATAATTTTATCTACAAATCGACCTAATTCAAACCAGTTTATCTACAACCGGCGAAAGTTTACATACATGTAGTTGAATGTCGACCGACACATATGCAGTCCCGAGTGCATGCTAACTTGTCATACAGTCGCAGAGATGCACTCACGCATGTGTTTTTAATCACTAGGGTTAATGTGTGCGATAGGCCTAGTTCACCAGTCTTCCATGACACCAATCACCGCCATTTACGTAGTTTGCACATTTACGCTCGTTATACGATATTCTCTCAAATATGCTGCCGTCACAGATGAGCTATGAAATAAAAAAACGGCTAATTTCCTATGGGCTGCTTTAGTTTCCACATGCAGACGGTAGACCGGTAAACCTTCCACGTTGGTAAACTTTCCGTATGTGCGCTGCGGTATCATTAGCTCATGCCAATCAGCTGCCATTTCCGAGATTGTAAAGCGTTCCTCGTCACAAGTCTGTAAGACTCATGTAAGCAGCGCTATAAGCTTACCATACTTTTTCACCGTAGACTCACACAGCGTGGTTACATGCTGTATCATTGCGGCAGGTACAGCAGCAGCAGCAGCAGGAGACAATGGATGCTATTAGGCCTAGTGCTGCGTGTCAGCGCGGCTGAGTGGGTGGGCTGCAGTGGCAGGCAACGATGTCTGGTGATGCATGACGGCCGTGCATACTGATGTGCATTACTGACAGCGCCATCAGTGCAGGCTCGCAAACAGCGGAAATGTACGAGCAGGAGCTCAGAGCCAACTCACACGTCGTCACACTTGCTGTTGAAAACAGTTTTAGCAGCCGTTCTGTTCGTGTTGCAGGCGCCGTATGCGCCAATACCTGAGAAAACGATTAACCAGGTTCTATTGCAGTAACGGATACGACAGGCATAGATTTGGCTGCACTTGGCTGACAATGTCATTCTCAGAACTGTCCTGCAGTGTTCTGTTCACACATGCTAATCAATTGGCAAAACCGGCGTTAATGGTGAAACTAAACACTGAAGGAGATTTTTATACGGTCTTTGTTCAGTCTTGAACTTTTGTTGAAGTTTATTCAAGAATCAACTATTATTCAAGTTAATTTAAAGAAAATATTTATCGCGACAAGACTGGCGGCGCGTTGTCAGGTGGAAACTATCTCGAGTGTAGAGACGCCCTGACGGATGGATGCAGAAACTGTGTGGTTGCATGCGAACAACGACGCGTAGGCCTACCTAAGCTCATTGTTGTCCGCATGCCTACTACGTTATGATGGCAGTTGCCACATGAGTCGCAGAAGATTGTAGCCTATAGTAGCCTAAGCGTTCAACTTATCTTCGTAAACAATGATTCTACGGCTCGTGAGTTCGACGTAAGTCAATGATCAGATCGTGGTCAGTTCAGCAGTGAGTACTCTTCATGTCTTCGTTGCAACGACTCATGACTTCTCTTTCAAACTGAAGTAAATGATGTCACTGATAATGGTAATTAGGATAATGATGATGACGATGATGATGATAACAAAAGTAACAACAAGGACCAAGGTAATTTGATAAAAGGCGGAATCGCAAACTCCTCGTTTGTATTCGCCAGGTGGCAGCATAGGGCTAACGGTTCGGACGCAATTTGCAATTGCTTGTTTTGGCTGGGAGTTGGACCCCAAATCTCCCCTTCCGTGGGGGTTCAGCGACCCCCATCTAACATAATGTTGTCAACGTGTAGGCCTACCTGCCAAATGGCATCTAAATCCGTCAAACGGTTTAAGCACGGTGCACGAGTGTGACAGACGACAGACAGATAGACAGACTACGGAGAAATGTGTAGCAATAGGCGGAATCGCTTGCGCTGCAGGAGCGATATTTCCCAATAATAATAATAATAATAATAGGTTTAAAATTTTATCTTGTTGCTGCTGCTGTTTTTATTTTTGTCGTATTAGTCCACGTCAAAGCGTAATTTTGTTTCGATGATGTTGCTATCAAATCTAAACTAGAAGTTAGTGTAGACTTTTTTTAATTAGGACTCTATTATAGAGTTGGAATGTTTTTGTCTAACAACGAATCTTTCACTCACTGGCAGTACGTATATACATGTACACGACTCATATTGACGGCGGCCGTTCGTTGTGTCGGTGGCTTATCTGTATAGGCATTACGTACGTTTCATTCGGCTATTATTAAAATTGAACTGCCACGTTCTTTGGATTACGGTGACATTACTAAATCAAACACGTGGAAACGATAAAAAATAGTTAGTGTTATATGTGCTTACATCGTACAGTGTTGTACAATCATAATCTTCCCCTGGTGTATGGCAGGTAACAGTCGAGATGCTATACGAAGGCAGGTAGGTGATATGACGTTGCTAGTGATGGTGAATAATGACGTCGTTGTGGTCAGCGAACGGTCAGCAGAACTTGCGTCTGAAACTCTGCGTTGCTGTCGTCTTCCTCACAATGTCAGGTTCGTCCAGCTGCTGCTGCAGTAGAGATGAAATGATAACTCAAAAACGTTCACTTTTTGCCGGTTTAAAATGCTACGAATTAAACTTTTGCTCGTAAGTGAGAATCGTGTTTGATTTTTGTGGATATGATTCGGTCACGCGTTTTACGTGTGATGAGTATTTTGGTCTTTGTGCGAGATACTCAAAATGCGCTGCACTTTGAGAGATTGTAAAATTATATCAACGAACATGACCCGAGACGAGTTTATTCTTTACAAAATCGATTGCGGCTCACCGGTTTTGAAAACTTGGACAAAACTAAAAATATGTTGTATAGTATATGTACTCACGCTTTAACTGATCGAAAATATGTAAGTAGGCCTAGTATAGCTCGTTGTTATTCAAATTTTTAATTTCGCTTTGCCTGCTTAGTCGCAGAGAAATACAGCACAGGTGTTCACATAGACACGAGTGCGAGTCCGAGTACTCGTATACGAGTTCCAAGAAACACGAGTTTGCATGTATTTCAATGGCGGCCGTTCACATTGATACGAGTTCTGTACGAGTATTGGTACCTGCTAATTTCACTCGTACGAGCAGTTTCTGTGCAGGTTGTGTTTTTATCCAACCCAAAATGTGTATTAGTTTAATTTATACAGGCCATGATGCATATTTGACGTCATAAATTATGTCACTGTTAAATTGTTCAGTATTGGGGGGTACGCGATTAATAAAATTATTAACGATGTAGTAGAATATTGTTACTTTTTTCCGCAAAGCATTCACTCGATTCGATTTCACTGAAGATTGTCAATAGACACGCGATGGAGTTATATGCTTGTACAAGTGACCGCGAACGCTCCACTCGTGCGGGTGAAGCTTGTACGAGTGACAGACAACCCGTAAACGGAAACTCGGACTCGTACTCATGTCTATGTGAACATAGCCTTAGCCTCGTATCTAAGTTTAAAAAAGTCATTCTAGTTTCTGGATCAGCGGTATGTGCGTTCGCACAGCAGCGGCGGGGTCAGAAGAAGAGAACACCAACAGCAGCAATGACGTCACGTCTTCACCATCACGTTCAGACATGTCCAGCGACGCTGAGCTACAGCCGTGGTCAGTCGCCGTGACCACAGAGACCACCAGCAATGCCAGTGACGTCACAACGATGACCACTGCCTCAGAATACACCACTGACGCTCCGGCGAATAACGTCACAGATCGACAGTATAGAACCGGTAACAAAGATCTTTTGTTCTCGTCTATGCTGGGAGTATACAGAACAGTTACGATGCAACCGTGAATGAGAGGAGCAGTGGATTTTTCAAAGCACGGTGCATTCGTGACTTCATGCATTTAACAGTTGCTCAAATGAACAATTGAAACGTTACATTGGTCTCTGCTGTGTAAGTAAGTAAGTAAATAAGTTAGTAAATCTTTTTATTGCATGAAACTAACGTAAATGCAAAACATATAAAATACTACAAATATAAGACTAGAGCCCAACGTGAGGCCGCCCGGCGTTGTAAGTCCGACTGGAAACACAATTTAGTGGAAAGGGGTTAAAATTCCGCTCGTAACAACGTTACACAGCACGCGCAGTGTGGATCTTGGACGGGCTAGCATGCGCACCTATAACTTTTTCGAAGTTCACCAAATATTTTTGCTGAACGTGGGAGGGGCTGTATAGTTGACCGCTTGCTTTTCCGATTTACGATATGTCAATCCGTTCTGGAGATAATCGCGATCAAAGTCTAAAGTTGTCCGACATCGCGTCTAATTTTGCACGTTTTGCCGTCCAAATTTTAGGTATTCTTTCGTAAGCTTATATCGCAAAATTTTTTCGTTGTTTATTTCAAATAGGGGGGGGGGCTAGTAAACAATAGAAATCTATTGTTTACTAGGCCCCATGTTTGAAATAAACAACGAAAAAATTTTGCGATATACGAAAGAAACTCCAGTCAATCCTTGCGTCGCCGTCGACATTAGTTCCATCACCTCCCGAGTTGTACTTATAAGTTTTTCAAGTGTTCCTCTGTTAACTATTGTTTGTTAACTTTCCGTAGCACACTTAATGTTTATTATTAGGCCGCCCGGCGGCCCGGATATACTCAATCAGAAACCGATTGCATTATTGACATAAAACATATCTCTGGTGACTTGTCGACAACCGCATTGTAAATATTGTAAATATTGTACAATAGAATGAATGTATTGTGTAGTATAACATGTCAAAGTCTGTACACGAATGTCGTCGTTTACATGCAGTGCGTTCTCCACCGTCGCTAGTGACATCAGTTGGCCAGAAAATTCTCTTTCAACCTTGGAACAGTCTTACACTGCGCTGTGTGGCGACTGGCAGCCCAAGTCCGTCGTAAGTTCAGCTCTGCACGCGGCAGTGCAGCTCATCTCCGTGTACTATGCCGTTGCTTGGTCCAATGCGTTCTGCTTTTAACATCGTAAAGGTCGTCAGGCGCACATGCACGCTTCAGGCGCGTAGCTGGGGGTCTTGAGCGTCTGAAGTCCCCCTAATGTCCAAAAAGTCCACAAATCTCATTTGTCTGCAGATGTCTAACACAATATGTCAGACTGCAGTCCAAACTAGAAATATTGTTCAGAGTGTTATCCTTTCATCGTGTTAATTTTTCTGCTATTGATGCGCAAAAACGGACGTTTCGGTTTCAAAAAATTTTTCCGGGGTGATACCCTCGGACCCCGCTACCAGAAGGCCATGTGCCGAGGCGCTAGACCCACTCGAAATGGGCTGCCTACGGCCCTGCGCTTGCCGAGTTCTGCAATTTATTGTTAGAAACGCGCAAATAGATTTTGATTCTTTGCGCTTCATCCTGTATCGCTTAGGCTACACGTGGCACCAATACCACCCATACCGCTTTCCAAAACGAACGTTGCACAGTTAATCAGTCAAATGTCGCAAGGTAGTGCGGCAACATATTTGAGGTGAGGTGATATTATGTTTTGCTGAGTTTGCTCTAGGCCTTATATAGCTTCTTCCGCTTCGTAAATGCAACACTGCAGTGGAAGAGTTATTAAAATCAGCGCACATTTGCCAAAAGTGTCACAGACGAAATGAAAGTGGTATGTTGTTATGGGACCCAGTGTATCTATCTGCTGAACGTTACGTTCCTCCTTACTATCATTTTTTGATTTATTTTAATGTAATGTGCTTCCACTATTTGCATATGTTTTTTTTCTTATTTCGAGTTGATTTATTATGCGGCCGAGGCCGCAATACGTGACTTGCCCGTCCGTCCGTCGGTCTGTCTGTCCGTTTGTTCTATATGGGCTCCTAGCTCAAAAAGGCGAGGAAAGACCAAAATTCATGCGAACGTTCCCCAAGACAGGAGTAACCGGTGTGCCAATTTTCAGTTTAAACGGCCAAAGGTCAAGGTCACCAGTGGCGTAGCCAGGAATTTGCGACAGGGGTGCGTAAGGTCGTTCTCCCACCTCCCGTCCCTTCCCTCCTCTTTCCCTCCTTCCCTTCTGTTC
>Ga0209052_1000802_pt1 | contig 10670 bp, 14 predicted proteins | sample WorMetHEROISLAND_2_FD_187409 | JGI IMG/M metagenome (GOLD analysis project Ga0209052, IMG submission 187409) | Marine gutless worms symbiont microbial communities from Max Planck institute for Marine Microbiology, Germany - Olavius sp. 4 HERON... | ecosystem: Host-associated > Annelida >...
TTGATAGGACTATTGCCTCGTACAACCTCATCTTCACCTTTAGGCTGATACACTTGTTCTTCCATATCTTTCTCATTTTTCCAAAAACTGCTGTCGCTTTCCCGATGCGAACTCTGACGTCCTTTTCACAGCTGCCATTATGCGATATGTAGCTGCCAAGATAGCAGAAGTCATCAACTTTCTCGATGTCTGAATGTCTGATGTGCCTCTACCTGTCGATGTATCAACACTATATGGACGTATTAGTCTAGCTCTAGCTGTCACACACACGTAGACTAGACATAAGCTAACAGTTAAGAGTTTGTTAGTGCAGGGTGTTTTCTAGGATTTGATAGCTGGGTGTCGAGCTGACGGCGATGGTCCTGCCTGGGTCTCGACAAGGGGAAGCTTGACAGGCTTATGTACCGTTAGGCATGTCTATGTGCCTATGCCTGTGCCTCTACCTATATTAGGCCTATACAGACGGACACAGTCGCCAAACTAAGTAGAAAATAACACAGCACCATTTAATCATTTTCTCCTGTGAGCGTAAAACACCCCGCGAGCCATTAGGTGGGGTGTCGGCAGAAGAAGTTGGAGGTGTTGTGCAAAAGTTATACCACCCTGAGTGTGTGGAAAAACGAGTTAGCGGCTTGCAAAAACGTAGCGCTGGCAGCTGAGCAAGCTGTGTGAATGTGTGTGTGTGGGTGGTCTGTAATGACCTTTGAGAGTCGGCGTGTAGGCAGCAGAGGTCAAGGCACGAATGAACTCTCCATTCACCTCGTCAACATTCTCCTACACCACAGACCACACACCTTGATATAAATACTCACACACAAGTTGATAGTAGTGCCTTACACTGCAGACAACACACAGACACCAATATACACTGGCTTTTGCAACATTGTGAGGACCCGGACATCTCGACCAACAGTGGGGACATCAACGGTGTGGACTCGAATGACGTGTAAGCCCACAAAAAACATTAACACACGTCCTCAAACCTTATATCTCATGACCGACGCGGCATACACAACTTGGTGTGTGAAAAGACTACACCTACTTTACGAAAAAGTGCCACCTCTGGGGACTAAAAGACAGAAAAGTAAAGACAAATAAAAAGGCTGCAAAAATTAATGATTAATTAATCAATCGCTTAATCATTAAAAGTGTTCAATTAAAATTTCTTTGATTAAAATTTGAATACAATTTTTGACTTGCTAACATCAGTAACGTCATTGATCTGCGCATTTTGCACAGGACATGTCATCAAGATTTGTAGTTTTGTACTACTACTGGTATACTGTGAGGTTTGCAGTTTGTAAGTCCTCATGATCAGACTAGTAATTTGTCACTTTTTCCAATTTTCCTGTAGTTCATGAAATATAACGACTACCAGTACTTGAAGTCTGTAGTGTTCATGGTCTTTAATAATACTAACACTAATAATAACATGGACAATTGCTAACACGACTACAAAAAAAGTTCAAAATTAACTGATTATTTGAACGTCATTTTTGAGAATAATTAATCAAGTAAAAATCTTTCAGTACCCGCCCTAGTAAATAACTAAAACCCATCAAACCTGAGACTATTTCCAGTCAAAAAATTTTGGGGATTGTCCCCACAATTTTGACTATCCCACAGTATCGGTCACACACCTGTCTAAGTCGTCACAGTTTAGTAAATACAAAGCAGTAGTCAAGGCACATTCACTTCACTCACATCCTCCCAAATACCCCACATCCAACAACAGTGTAAATAGTAAGTATAGTGCAATTTACATAGTGCATACTCAAACAAAATCTCAAATGCGCTAAAGATACAGAGGCCGCAAAAGAGTTTATGTACGCTCGGCCATTAATGTCCGGATAACTCTAGGTAAGTTAATCTGAGGATAAGCTGAGATCTGATATTGCTAAAATGAGTCTGTCTCATTTCAGAGATTATTCAAAATTCTCAGGACATTACGCATTCATAAAACTGGGCATTGGAGAGTCAGACAAACAGACAGACAGACACTGGACTGGATTTAAACCTGATTAGGCCCTGAATACAACATTGCAACTGTACACAGTTTTGCTGCTATTACCACATTTGAGATATACAGCCGGGCTTCATGAATTCCGAAGCCTCATGCAGGCCAGAAAATGTCATGCCGTACCAAGTGAACTTTTAAATGTCGCAACATGCCATAAACCGGCCCTCACGGGCCAGAAAATGTCACTCTGCTGTTTGACATTCTCTGGCTTGTGGGGCCCCCTTTTGCAAGGTCCCTGTTCAAAAACAGACTAAACAAAAGTGAGCATGCTTAAAACTGCCTCCTGTCAGACAAAAACAGGCAGGCAGACGAAGAGACAGAGAGAGACAGACAGACAGACATAAACAAACTGACAGGCAGTGTTCTACTAACGTCAATCCAGTCGATGACGACCTCGTTGTCGACATTTTCATCACGTAACAACCTCGCCAGCTCCGAGTACAACACTTCAGAGCCGCCACTAGCACCAGCGAGACCACCGACCGAGTCATCAGACGACTTCATAGACACTGGACGTAGCTTCACTGTGAACTCTACGTCCTACCAGACCACACATGGACAGATAGACAGAAGCACATACACACACACACACACATAAACACACGCACATTACTTATAAAAATAAATAAAGAAAAAATACACGGCCATATACCTAGCTATACGTACTCCCTCACTGTACTGTGCAACCCTAACCCTAACCCCGACCCTTGAGCTTCGACCTTTGACCAGTGAAAGTAGTTCAACTCTGCAGTTTTTGCTGCCATTCTGATTGACTACAAAAGTATGCAAAAGTTGCTGATTAATCAAAGTTCAATTTTGGGCATTAATCGATTAAATATTTTAGACCGTACCAGCCCAAATAATGATACCACAAAAGGCGCTAATTTTGGTCAAACAAAATCAAAATAACAGGTGACAACTCACGTGTTTCGCTAGGAATTCATCGACTTTATCAGCATCGGACAGAAACTCCGACCACTGCAGGCCTGACTTCTGCCACATCTCAGCCACGGCGTGATGACCCTGGACCACACACAGACGAAGCACACACAGACACACAGTAATGGAAGAATTAGCACAGCATGGGAGTCCATTCGACTCCTCCGTGCGGGTTTTGCAACGTTGCATACCAGTGAAGTTCAAAAACTAGGCTAAATATCAAAAATCCGGCTTGAACAATTTAGACAGTGTCCCCTAGTTTAAGAATCAGCAGTCATTTGCCAGCTCACATTGTAAATGGTGCAGGAGATAGAAATTCTTGCACAACCAAGAAGGTCTTGTCTTGACCTTGGATCAGGTCATATCACACATCCACCTCTAGCTATACATCAAATTTCATTCAAATCGGACAAACTTTTTGTGGATTGACAGACGTACGGATGGCAGGCCAGCCTATATTAGGTCGACTCAGTCGAGGAGTCAAACTAAAAACCGGGAGAACTCTCACATTGACAACATAGCATAAACACTGTCATGTCTACCGCTATTATTATAGCCATCCGAATAGGCCACATTGTGGGTCTTGCCTGCCCGTTTCACAATCTCTCTCAAATAGGATCATAACTCAAAAACGGAAATGCAAAAAAACAACCAAAATTGGCACAAACGTTCTGCAGGGCAGTAGCAACCCATACGAAAATATTCCACTCAAAAGCTCAAAGGGTAGATCAGGGTTGTGCAGATCGAGGTGGACAGCTGCTTACTACGTCAGCACTGGGCCGACATTTTTCTATTCAGAGACAGGCCACACACAAGCAGACCACACACAGAGAGACGGAGAGGAACGCAAGCTAACCAGGCTGTAAGGGCATCAAGTAGCACCATAGATATATCAAGTGCAGCCTCGTCTACTGCTAGTATTATACCATTACATAGAGACCACACAGAGATAGAGACCATACACACAGATACACTCAGCGGATTATGAATAGGATTGCGTAGCATCAGAGGTAGATGCAGAGACAGACAGAGACATAGACACACAGACATAGAGAGATCACACACAGACTCACCAGGCTGTGAACGGCATCAATTAGCACCATAGATATAACAAGAGCAGCCTTGTCTCCACCCTCGCAGGCCAACAGCGGAGAACAGGCCTGACGCAGAAAATCCAGAGGGATTTCCGACTCTTCGTCCAATAACATCGGACTAATGAGTTCGGCAATGTATTGCCAGATACGCGGAACGTCAATAACCATGTCATCGGCTAGGGACAGGAAGTCATGCAGACCACACACGTAGTGGGACATTGTGATGAGATTGGAACGAACGAGATGATGCAGCATGGCGCCCGTGTGATGACGAGCTGTCGACGAACGTTCCACGGTTAACAGTAGACACTCGGAGACGAATGACGACATGGAGGCTGTCTTTAGTTCCATAACACACGCTGTCACCTCCTAGACCAGACACAGACCACACACATTGACACAGACCTCATAAGATGATTTAGCATAGGTCTTCATGGCAACATATCTGAGTTATGGAGAGTAACATGTCATATGAGATCACACAGTGTTACCTGCCACCCAACAGCCACCAGTACTCGACAAACCTATCCTGGAGGCTGAGTTGACCTGGGAGGCTGGTTATGGACCGAGATGGTTTACCCGTCCATGGTCTCCGGTACTGTGTCAAAACTGCGCAAGCCAGGATGCCAACATCATCAACATCAGATAGCCCAAGAGGCATTCTGCCTCGAGGTTTTTGAGCTTCATCCAGAAATTCAACAACATTCCACCAGAGAGAGGGCATTAAATAAAAAAGTGGTGTACAAAAAATTTGCTACTTTTGGCCCTAAAGTCACCTTATCTCGAAAATGGTGCAAGATGGGGCGAAAGTTACTGGTAATTTTCTCTAGGTCTACTTGTGACCTTGGACTTTTAGACTTTTTACATGCAAATACACATCCATCGATATAATGCTGACTGAAGTTTGACGATGATGAATGATGATGATGCTAGTACTGTTACAACTACAGCTACAAACCTTGAGGTCGTTCAAGTGCAGATATTCATCAACAATTGACTTTGTCTTCCTACGAAGCTCATCCTCAGACATCACAGGCCCAGACGCACCACCAGCAGCCCCAGCTGTAGTAGTAGTTGTTGTAGTAGTAGACGTCGTGGTGGTTTGTCTAGACGAGTCATCAGTGTCGGTGGGTGGTCTGATGGCTGCCTCAATACTGGCTCCACGAGACGACGACCTATACACCAACCACACAGACTGTAGTAGCAGTAGCAGCAATGGCCATAACAGGAGGCGGTGTCATGGGTTTAAAAAGTAGGGGACAGGAAAGTGCAAAAATACTGTAATGACTTCACTATGATGTAAGTTGTTACGTAACGTGTCGTAACATGTAATGCCATAATGACTTCACTATGATGTAAGTTGTTACGTAACATGTCGTAACATGTAATGCCGTAATGACTTCACTATGATGTAAGTTGTTACGTAACATGTCGTAACATGTAATGCCGTAATGACTTCACTATGATGTAAGTTGTTACGTAACATGTCATTATGTTTGTGATGTGCTGCGACAATTAAATAAGCAAGTCGAAGCATAGGCTAATTGGTTTATTTATTTCCCCATCTACTTCTAGTTATCTTTTGTAAAGTCCTGAGTTTAGTTGAACTTTGGTCTAAGTACAGACTTTAGCGTTCAGCTTTAAGTTTCACTCAGCGAAAGTCTAAGTCAAAAAGTGAAGTCACCCACTGTACCTCTCAAGTGATAAGTATTAGTACACAAACAGCAGGAACTGTGACTAGACTACTACTACTACTACTACTACTACAACTACTACTACTACTTGCTGCTGCTACTACTACAACTGTTGTAGTACCTGGCGGCAGTGAGAGGCGTTGCATCAAGTGCACTGTTCTTCTCTTGAGAAGATCTCGGAGTGAGGGAGCTACGACTGGATGGACCAGACATACGTCCTGGGTATTCACGGCCAGCCACAGACGACGACAGACCCCCGACAGACCGACCAATACTGCGATTACGGGCTGCTTCAGACACGTCTGCCACACCACTCAGAGCTGAGTACCTACATACAACACACAGCCACATACAGACCACACAGAAAAACTTTGAGCATCCCTGACCTCCAGCAGGTGCTCTGCCCTGAACTCTGCTGGAGGCTCTGCCCCAGATCCCCATCATCGCCATCTTCCGGCCCCCTCCCCCTTTGGCAAATCCTGAGCAATATGTTCACAGTGAGCAGCCACCCCCTGAGCTTAAAAAAGGCAAAATAATGATCAAACCAACAAATCAATGGGCTATGTCACATCAAAACAGTTTTTCTAAATCCAGCACAAATCCGGAAATCTGGCCAAAATATGGCCGCAGCCGAATCAAAATTAGGATGGATTTGAGAAAATAGCTGGATTTCGGCTGGAGCCAGAGCTGAATTCCGGTAGAGCCCTAATAAGTATGTCTAGAAATGTCCGTGTGCGGTCTATTGTGACTGTCTGTGTTTGCAAGCACACGCCTCATCTTTGTCTGCCTATGTGTGATCTAACCTGTTAGGCTGACGTAGGTCTGTATCTTGTTGTTTGGTGCCGCCACTGGAGCCCCTGTGCCAGCCCATGCCTCTCCCAGGCCCACCAGGCCCCAGCTGAATTGCACTGTCATCAACTTGTTCTCGTTTGGTCATCGTCATCTTGAAGCGTGAAGGATCGACGATGTTGGACTTGGGTGGCCGACTAACAGCCGTCCAGCCAGCATCATCAACCACACCAGCCGAGGGTGGTCCACCGGACCTGCCAGCACCACCTACAGACCACACACAGTGACAGAGATACACACAGGGACAAACAGAGACACATGCAGACAAACACAGACAGACACACCGCCGTCCAGCCAGCATCATCAACCACACCAGCCGAGGGTGGTCCACCAGACCTACCAGCACCACCCACAGACCACACACATTGACAGAGATACACAGACACAGAGACAAAGACTTAATACTAATGCTAAGAATAAAGATAAAGATAAATTTTGACGTTCGGGATTTCAACATGACACCGTCCGTATACATCAACTCTGTCTGGCCCCCTGCAGTCCTCTGTTCTACTGAAGCTCTCTGTATCGCAACCTGTCTGTCTGTCTGTGTCTGTGTGTGTTCTGTCTGTCTGTCTGTACCAAGCTGTGGTGCTGATGACATTGCTGTACGGCTGTGAGACTTGGACGCTTTACCGGCGATCAATCCGTAGATTGGACCAGTTCCACCTCCACTGTCTGCGAAAGACAGCTGGTGTCAAGTGGCAGGATAGAATCCCCAACACAGATATATTGAACATCTGTGGTATTATGGGCATAGAAGCTTTGCTGCTTAAAGACCAGCTATGATGGGTCGGTCACATTATGCGCATGCCAGACAGTCGGACCCCAAAGCAAGTATTTCTTGGACAACTGGTTGAACTGGCAATGGGAAAGCATCTGCAATGTGGGCCAGTTTTGCGGTACAAAGACTCTCTGAAGGTTAATATGAAGCAGTGCAACATCGACCCGTCAGCTCTGAGCAGCGACACACAGGATCACTCATCTGGAGAACTCTGTGCCATGCAGCAGTCACCCAGTTCGAAGATTCGCGAGTCGAAGCTCTGGAACACAAAAGAGCAGTCCGGAAGGGGGTTCAACCTCACAGCAACCTCAGCGCCTGGCCATGTGACAACTGCTCTCGCATCTGCAGCTCCAGAATTGGACTCCACGCCCATCAACAAACTCGCCGATGACAAGCGATCCGTCGTTCCGAGGGTGCAGTCCATAACTGCGGGTCTGCGTTGTCCACCTGTAGGTCCTCCACTAGTCCTCTGTTCTATTGAAGCTCTCTGAATCACAGTCTGTCTGTGTCTGTGTGTGGTCTGTCTGTCTGTGTGTACCTGCGGGTCTGCGTTGTCCACCTGTATGTCCCCCGCTAGTCCTCTGTTCTATTGAAGCTCTCTATATCACAGTCTGTCTGTCTGTCTGTCTGTGTGTACCTGCGGATCTGCGTTGTCCACCTGTAGGTCCCCCTGTACTCCTCTGTTCTACTGAAGCTCTCTGTATCACAGTCTGTCTGTCTGTGTGTACCTGCGGGTCTGCATTGTCCACCTGTAGGTCCCCCGCTAGTCCTCTGTTCTATTAAAGCTCTCTGAATCACAGTCTGTCTGTGTGTGTGTGTGTACCTGCAGGTCTGCGTTGTCCACCTGTAGGTCCCCCGCTAGTCCTCTGTTCTATTGAAGCTCTCTGTATCGCAGCCTGTTTCTGTTGCACCTCTTCCTGAGCCTCGCGGTGTATCTGTTCAATTGTCTTGGGGTTGTTCTTCTCACGTCGAGGCACCCAGTTGTTCTACACATGGACCACACACAGACACAGATCAAGGACCACACGCATGCACACAGAGACCATGCACACACAGACCTTGCATTGTTTTACTCACCGGCAAATTACACCCATGCATCGGGTTGTCATCTCTATTTGGCTGAAAATACCAAATGTAACATATTTTACTGCCGAAAAATGCCAAATTTTCAACAATACCATCCACAATAAAATCATTTGTTGGCATTGAATCAGACCAAAATTGAGTCAAACTAGAAAATTTAATGCCAAATTCAAAGAAGAAACCTGGAAAGTGTCACACTGTTAAATTAAAACTTTTCAACAGATAAGTTCCTTTGAAATTCCAAATTTGACTTATTGGGCATTTCGAAATGCCAGTTGGCAACCGTTCCAACGCATCGGAGAGATAAACAGACAGACACAGTAAACTGTAACTGGTAAAGACAGATTTCTAAGCTTTCTAACAATGCTACGAGTCATAGGAAGCAATGTTTGTGCAAGGCGCACTTCCCATCATCTTTCCCTCCTAGACACTTCAAAGTTCAAGCCTAGCCTATTCCCCTCCAATGCAGCTGGGGGTCTCTTGGATATTCGGGTATATATGCCATTGAATCGACGCCTCTCTTGACATCGTTGTTTAGCAGTGCTGCAAGTTTCAGCTGCAGCTGGTAAAAAATTAGCCCCAAAGGAGAAAGATGGAGGAGAAAGACTTTGAAAATGACAGAATTTCTAAGTTGAGAGGTCTCGTGACCTTGACGTTGGATTGAGTCACATAGCATACCGTGGAGTAGCACTAATCGACCTCTGCCTACACACCAAACTCCATTTAAATCAAGACCACCCACAAAAACGTTTTGGGGATGGAACGACAAATGTACAAATGACAGACCAGTTTATTAGGTTGACTCAATCGAGGAGTCGACCTAAAAAGTTCAACATCCCACACGTCACCCCAGGTGGGTGTGCCACTGTTTGCGTGAGAGCTGCTGCAGAATGTAATGTGAAGCCTTTACCTTGCGCAAGTCGATTGTATCAAGAAGTAGGAAGCGAATACGCGACGACGTTTTGCGTTCCTCAACCAACGCAGCCAGCTGATTGAAATACCGATCCATCCGCACCTGAAGCTACACAGACACACACAGACATGCAGACAGACAGCAACACATAGAAACAGAGAGAGAAACAGATAGACAGACAAACAAACAGACACAGCTGAGTGAAATAACGGCCCATCAGCAACTAGAGCTACACAGACATACAAAGAGATACAGATACAGACAGACAGGGAAACATACACACAGAAAGACACAGATGAGTGAAATAGTGCTCCATCCACGAATGAAGCTATCGAGAGAGATTGGTTGGTTGGTTGAGCAAGGTTTAACATCCCACTCGACACAGTTTAGGTCATTTCGGAGACGACGTTTTTACAGGTCAGGTGACCCAACCAACAGGGTCAAAGCACTGAAGGAGGGTGGTTAGAGAGAGAGAGACAGACAGAGAAAGAGACACAGAGAATAATCATAAACCAACAAATCACTCAAGTCAACCAAAAGTTCAAAACCCATTTACATGGCACCACGTCACATGAATCAGAAGCGCATGAAGCTCAAAGAAGCAGTAGTGGTAGTAGTAGTAGTAGTTGTTGTTGTAGTAGTCTAAGTATTAGTAGTAGTGTACCTTGGACTGCTTGTTGTCCAGCTCCTGGCCTATAGTCATCAGTAGCTGGCAGAGACATTCCAGATTATCTTCATCGCATGAGCGCAGCAGCTTGAACAAGCAGTCATGCATGATGGTCTCCGTCAGCATTCTTAGTTTGTACAACTCCCCAATGAACCTACATGATACAACAACTACTACTACAACAACAACGACTACACCTACAAGTACAAATATAACAATGCTGCTGCTGCTCCTATGCTACTGCTACTACTACTACTACCACTACTACTACTACTACTACCACCACCAATACTACTACAGGCAGTTATGCAAGATGGTCACCGTCAGCATTCTCAGTTTTTACAGCTCCCCGATGAACCTACATAACACAACTACTACTACTACTACAACAAGAACAACAACAACTACTACTATTACTACTAATACAGCTACTACAGAAAGTCATACATGACGGTCTCTGTCATCATTCTCAGTTTATACAGCTCCTCGATGAAACTACACAAACACTTAGCGTGATCGGAGTCGCGTCACGCTAGCGGTATCAGGTGGTGGCCCCATAACGTCCCACTAGACACCAATGCGTCACACCCGCGGGTTCAGGTGATGCTCCCAAGGTGTCACTGTCGGCAT
>Ga0209052_1000803_pt1 | contig 10668 bp, 6 predicted proteins | sample WorMetHEROISLAND_2_FD_187409 | JGI IMG/M metagenome (GOLD analysis project Ga0209052, IMG submission 187409) | Marine gutless worms symbiont microbial communities from Max Planck institute for Marine Microbiology, Germany - Olavius sp. 4 HERON... | ecosystem: Host-associated > Annelida >...
AGGGCATTGCCCCCTCCCCATAATTTTTTTTGGATATTTTAATGTCGAGATACCGTATTTTCGTGGCATTTTAGTGCTAACTGTTAAGTCGCAAAGGGCGACTTTTGGCATCTTGGGGGGGCATGGCCCCTTTGCTCCCCCCCCCTAAAATCCGCCTATGAACATGAGCCCTATCAGGAATGAACGAACGTCGCCTACAACCTTTTGCACAAACTTCTATCATGATCGTTTATTTGCACCAAAGCACAGCAAATACAGCAGTGTACTTGTACTGTACACAGACAGTATGGTGATTGGTGGGACAGTAAAGCAACGGCACCTTAGTTGTGCAATAAACGTATTCATTCTCTCCGTGTTCATATCAGTCAGTTGTGTCTTCTCAGTCGTCATCCTCTAATACTAGACTTGCCGTCAACCTGTCCCACGGTGTCTTTCATTCTCGGCTAAAAACTCGATCTCTTCCCTAAGTTCTTCCTCCTTAGTTTCTCTCTCTCACAGATGAAACCCACAGATCACCGACCAGCTTATAAATCTTTCATAACCATTCAACTTTATTAGTTACATGTGTCAAAAGCAACTCCTTTACGAAATAGAAAGCCATTATGATATTTCCTATTTGTCTCTTACCTTTACATACTAGACAGACAAAAAACACTTATTAGGCACCTAACAGACAACAGTGCAGCACTCTAATGACTAATGAGACACATAAATTTACTATTGTTTTGTTATTAGCCATAATATGCAATGATAACTACAAGGATAAGAAATACCAATGCTTTAATACAAACCTCGATTGTAGTGTTGGTATCCATTCCATTTGTAGCTGCAGGGAAGAAGACGGTTTTCTCCCACTGGCCGCTGTAGTCATTAACCCACCAGGTGTGTTGGTACGGACCATCTGCCTTCAGGTCGTATGACATCATCTCGTGCAACACCTACATGCCACAGTCACAGGCAATTAGTTACAGTTATATTTCAAAAGTAAAAAAAAACTCAGTGGTCAAAACTAGCTGTGCAGTGATTGCTGGTAAATGTGATCATTTTTCTGCCTATTATTTGTTAATTCGCTGCTCATATTAATCATAATTTACTTACTTTAGTATCATTCTCATTGTCACTGCACCAGTAAACCTACAGTCACTCTAAAGGATTTTTCTTTATATCAGCTCCTCATGACAATTACTAATCAGCATATTACATCCCACTAACTAATATAATGTCACATACCAGCAGTGATAATGCCATTGCTAGAGACATGACACACTATGACATTTCAGACAAAAATTCACGTGCACTTGGGCGAGGCACGTGCAGGTTGGATGGCAGGTAACACTGCGTGATTCGCTATGGCAGGTGACGCCCCATAGGTATAAGATGGGTTTCCCAAAATTTATACACACCTAAACTAAATAACCAGCATATTCTAAGAGTGTGCGGAGTAGGCCTAAACAAATATGACAAACAAAGAACCAAATAAGGAAGGCAATAAGCTTTGATCAATCCATCAATCTGTGCAGTAACGCAGTGGCGTAGCTAGGAGCTTGCACTGGGAAGCCTTAGAATCGGGGTGCCACAGGCGCCGAGATTATGACGCCGACGGCATCGAGGAAAAAAATATGGGGACATGGTGTTCCCCTCCACAACGAACTGCAGGATATGGGGAGAGTTGTAAGCTTCTCGGCCAGAGCCCCGGCTAAAAAAAGGGTTTTGGTGCATTTTGAGCTTCAAAGAATGCATTTAATGACGACAAATTCCATATTTTTCACATTTTTGTGAAACATATTTAGAGTCCAGTCACAAGGCTAGCACGTACCAATTTCTAGCGTACACTTTATGTATAAATTTGCCCCAGTTACACAGTAAAGAAACGTTTGTGACTTTTCATTGCGTTAGGGGGCCTAGGCCCTCTAGGACCACCAGTGCATAATGGCAGTCAAGAGGAAATGAGTGACAATTACTCTTTGTTCAGTGAGGAATTGATGCATCAGTGCTCCACGCCACATCATCTCGTAGTCAGCAGCCATCGTAAACACATAGCCACCAGGCGGTCCATTCGCCACCAACTCTATATAGTCCTGCCGGAAATCTTTCCCATAGTTGATAGACAGCGTTGGCTACATACACATACCACGATGTGAAAGGTATTTCAACAGAGACAATAATTCCGTACTCAGCTTGAAAGTTATAAAATTAGTTCAGTCAATAAATACAACTATGTGTACAATGTACAATGTTGTATGCAATCAGAGGCACAAAAGAGAAGTGACTAGAAAGAAATCAACTGAGAAATCAAATACATCCATTCGGGTTTTATAGCGCAAGAGATGCTCAATTTTATATAACCAACCCATTTTTCTTCTAATTACTCCAGTCTAAGTTACTTAGGGTTGTCAGTACCCAAAACCCAAACTCCGAGGGAATTGTTATGCCCTGTTATAACAAACATCACCAACAATATGTATGTATGACAAAAAGTACACTCAACAGATCAATTATCACAATACTGTGTCAAAAAGACAGCAGAGATTCTAGAAGTGTGACGGTAAACTTTTACTCAGATTTAGTAATGACAGTAGCAGTAGCAATAGACATAACACTACTACTGCAAAAAGTACAAGATGGACATAAGAGCGTAATAAGATGTCAACGAACGACGTACCTGCAAGAGTCTGGTGTCTCGTACATAGAAACTCAATGCATCTGTGACTACTTCACCCTCCTTGATGCAGTAAGCAACAATGTGTGCAGTTGGTGCCATCTGGCGAGACAAAGCTACAGCGAATGTTTTCTGCTTGCCGTTCATGACCAGCCGACTGCCGAGCAGAATACGGCCACCAGACGCAATCTGCATTGGCAAATCACACCAATCACAAACATTCACAGAATACTAACACTCAACTCCAGACTAACTTAAGCAATTACTAAAGCTTTTATCTGACTTTCAAAGAAATTTGCTGTCTTTCTCATTCATTTAATCATTTTCCATTTCTTCCGTGCAGGAGACAATTGGACTTAATCATGTTGAAATTTAATCACCACAACACAATATACCAGCTCTAAATTTTGTTGTATAAAGTTGTTAAAAAACAAGGACAAAATCACAAGGCATAAGATCACACTTGCTAAAGACAATATAGCAATGAAGCTGCAAGCAATATAGCACAAAAATCAAATACTTGCTTCCATCACACTGCACAGAATTAGCCATCAAAATAATTTCAGTTCACTAAATGCCTTATAATTAACTACAGTGTGTAAAATTGAAACAAAAACTCACCAAGTAATTCATCTCATTCATGTAGAAGTTTGCTCGCACGGTGAACGTCATGTAAGATTCAGTCTAAAACACACACTCAGTACATAGAGGACATTATACCACAACATTGACTACTACCACAATCATTACACGAATGCAAGTAACTCAGCAAGCTTACCATAATATTTTAACACATATACCAATTGAATCAACTACTATTAGCTGGACATAGTGCAGCGAATGAAAGACTCACATACTGGAGAAATTCTATTACCCGTGGGTCGTCCGTTGAGGTTGTCAATGCCAAGAAGCGATTATATGCACTGTAGTATCGATAGCAGACAATTTCCACAGTGTTGCCGGACGCAGGATGTTGGACCTATACCATCCATACATTCTTACACAATGACTTTCTATTTTTAGCCGCTAGACTGGTAGCGTATTGGCCAGACGGCCAGCGCCTATTTACGCAGTGGCACCGCCAGCCTATACTGTCCTCACATGACTTTCAGCTAGGCTAGCAGTGTGCTACAGCCAAAGGCGTTCTATTTTTAGCTCGGCTACAGCCTTCACGACATCCACGCTTCGTTGACAACAATCAAGATACCGTACTATTAATGGAAAAAAATTAAAACCTGGAATTTTGTGAGCGTAATTTAGTATACAGGCCATATATATGACTAAAAGTAGAAAATAATAGCTAATTAACTGTAGCCTGCTATGCTGCGGTCACGTGACGACAGTATAGCAGGCCGTGCCGCTACGGAAGGTGGAGCTGTCAGTCTATTTTTAGAAGTCTGTGTTCTTACACGTCAGCACAAGATTTATCAGTGCACATGACTACCTCTAATTGTGCAGTGTCTCTGATTCGTTCGCAACATATAGTGCTATACAAATGTGTTTTGATTGATTGACGATATGAATCTTGCAGCAGAAAAACCAGAAACAACAAGCAACCAGCCGACTGTTGGTGTCATAACAAGAACAAGACGGTTAGATAAGCAGAATGTCTGAATGCATCATATATGAGTCAATGATGAACGAAATCTATAGCCAGTTAATACACGACCTGTGAGTCAAACTAAACGTGCTACTACTAGTCAGACATGCAATGAGGCTGATCGTATAGAGCAATGTCACTAGATATCTGTTACATCAATACCAGTACCAATCTGTTATATCACGTTAATGCTATATTAACTATTAACCATACAACAGAACTTGTCCACTGACCGAGATTCGTATGATGAGGTCCGTCATGCCTGGTAAGATCTCATAGTCAAGTACGTTGTCATCGGGAATGACTTGTTTGTCCTCCGGTATAGTGGACGTTGGACTACCGGGTTCTGACGAGACCGTCACTACCAACTGACGGTCATAGAAACCGGTGTACATTGTCCCATCATTTCTCATTAGTGCCACCTGTACGTAGAATAAAAACATTTCTAGAACTTGCACATCAATAAACTGGCAAATAAATACTGCAACGGTTTAAGAACGAGCAACGAATGTACTTACTATCAAGATAATGCACATACAGTATAAGGAAAGCACCAGTCTCAGTCAGCAATATCCAAAGATACCCATTGATGATGCGCACAGGCAATGATTGGTTAACTACCAGAATGTTAATACTGGAAAGGTTGTATTTGTATGTAAAAAAACTAGAGCAACTATGGTAATACAAAAAAGTAATAAACAACAGACCACATAAGCTGACAACTCGGCCCATCAGATCTTGGTTACTACTGACCTGAATTCTGAAAGGTACTCCAGGCTTGAAGGTACGAATGATGCGGCCAAGCACCTTCAATTTGATGCCATCCTTCACAACATGCGTGACAGCCGTCGCTGTCAGAGTCTCAAGGTAGTAATAGTCGGTCATCGTGCCGAGAAAATAGAGATCTTTGCCTGCTGGGTCGCCCCACAGGTCACGAATCTCAGCCATCGAAAATGTGAAGCTTTTCAACAGCGGAACCTACAGCAGCAAGCATTTCAAACAGTTCATTGACTTCAAAAAGTAACACACATAAAACGGTATGAGCAAAAAATAATTTTTGCCTTATAAACAAAGACTTGTGCTGGCAATAAGAAAGTACAAAAATACAGTAATATTGGACCAGAAATCATGACAAAAGCAAAACATTAGTCTCAGAAGTTTGAAGTTGAGCTGAAGTACTCACATAGCCCAGCTCCTGAGTCAATTCTCCTGGCAAGAACGTTCCATCTTGGTTCATCATCTTAACACTCACAGACGTATTGCCGTAACTGAATTCACCACTTGGATGCCTGGAACAGACAGAAACAGGTGCTTTCGCAGGTCTACTGAAAAGGGTTAAACGGCAAGCATAGCTCTTCATCGGAAACCAATCTCAAGAGCTATGGAGCATCACCTGCCACACGGGATCACACTGTTACCTGCAGCCCGACACAGGTGAACGTGCCCTGCCTTAACTCCAACCAGGCACACCGGTACTCAACTGACCTACCCCAGAGGGAGTTTTCATTCAGCTGGCCCATTCTACAGATTTTGGCCAGTAGGCAAAAGTTAGCTTTTAGGAATTGTTCTGGCAAACTTTTACAGGCCGGGTGCCCCTTTTGACCCCCAACTAACAACACAACTAACAGTGAAACACAATTATGATACAATGTGTTAAGCAGAATTATGAAAGCAATTCAAACACAGACAAGCAGCCAGCTTAATCTACTGTACATGAACGTGCAGAAGATCAGTGAATTAAAGAACGAAGAAAGAAATATAACCCACATGCATGAAAATCTGCTGAACACACACACACACAAAACACATAATAGAACTGTGGCAACTTATAAAAATGTCAAATACAAAGTTAAACTTGTTACTAAGTAATTAAATGGTTCAACGTTTGGTCATCATGCACACAGGAGCAATCAGAGCAAGTGAACAGTGTTCATCACAGAACCGATAACCACGCATTGCTAGTCACCGGTGAAAGTTAACACTTACTCGCCATTGATTACTCCCATGATGCCCCACTCCGAGTCATACATAAACAACGGCACAGTCACATTCATTTCAAATGATCGCTGCCCTGTAACACAAAACAGTAAAACAGCACTGTACATTCTCAGTACACACCCACAAACTTCCTCAATTTTTATTCGCTGAATAGTGAAACTGCTGACAGACTAGTGCCATAATCTACTGCCTAGATGACTCACGAAACACTAGCTTACATCAAACACTCTTATAAGCTTGTAACAATGACAAAAGTCACAGACCAACAGCAAAACCCATCATCATTTCTACTCCTGCTACTATTTCCATTTTGGTACATTCTTTCTGGAGTTACAACAAAAAATAACCCAAAGAAGTGTCAAAACAGAAAGTTTTATGTATCAGCTAGTCCTTCGTGTCATGAATTTCTCGATCCACCTTTTCTATCATGCTTTTGGAACTAAAATTTTCTTTTCAGCAGCTACTGTTTCACAAATTTCATTACATTTGGGTGCATTGTAATATTGTAACATGGCGGTCCACATTCAAAGAAGACCTTGTGGACAGAGGAGTCAATTGGAACAGCTTCCGGGCTGTGGCTACAGACAGGCACAGATGGCGAACTCTTGCTGCCCATTGTCCTAACAAGGACTGGAGGATCTAAGTGCTAAGTAAGTAATATTGTAAACCAGATAATCACACTGCATAATGTAGCTGTGAATGCTTGAAACAAATGAAAACTTACACCAGAAGCGAACTTCAAAAGGATGCTCATATCGATACCCCTGTAATAACAAACAATGCACATATTACCAAAACAAATAACAATGCAAATAAATGACAAATGCAGCGAGTCAAACAGTCGAGAGCAGAAAAAGTTTTTCAAGTACTCTAACAGTGTCATGACAGGTCCAAATATACGTACAAATGTCTGCAATCTAAGGCCACATATGGCAACAGTCAACACTCAGCCGCTGACAATCGTAAAATAGCACTGTACATTTTCACTATACACCCACAAACGCACTCAATTTTTACTCAATGAATAGTGAAACTGCTAACAGACTTGTGCCATAGTCTACTGCAACAACAGTCTTAGACAGAGGTAGTAACACTGGTTCAAACCGTACAACTACGGTTGAACTAGTTGTGTTTATTCTACAAGTTACATTTTTCACATAAGAACTGTTCTTGCAAGCCATTATTGCATCAGAATTTGCATGAATTATGTTATCGCTAATAAATAAGTAAATGCAACTAAGAAAGTGGTTAGGAAAAAATTAACATGTGACAAAAACCGAGGCCAACATACAAAAGCGTCGATCACAATTGCCCAATCTCCAACGTTCACAGGATACTCTATGTCAAAACCACCAGAGTAGAGTCCTGGTATAAATAACACAGACCAACATAACTATGATGGTACAATATCAAATGATCAAGATACACTAAAGCTAATAGGATGAATAAATATCATTTCAAAATGTTTATTTTTCATCTGACTTTTAAAAAGCTTTGTATACAAATGTTTGGACAGACAAATTAGACACACAAATACTAAACAACAGTGTTCAATCAATCAATCAATCAATCAAAATCTTTAATAAACAGTTGTTCATACAATAATATGTCTGTATGACAAATCTTACCAAAATTCAACTGCCTCTGAATCCAGCGACGAACAAAGTTGCCTTTTGCATCCTGTGGCATAAATAAGCAACTTATAAATCAGTTATTAATTTTACATGATAAAGAAGAAATGATATAAGTACTGATTGATATACGACATTTCAACACAAGATCATTAACATGGTTACAACAACAGAAACATTCATTTGCACAAGGGATTGAGTGAGTGGAGCATAAAACAGGCCATTCTGTGCAATGTTAACAGGAACAAATTACAAATATAGAACTAACGTGTAAAGTTACAGTATCTGGACACAGATACGTACACGGACGTATATAGTCATTGAGCCTGTGTATGCTGGTGTGAGGTCTTGAGATACGCCGATGATGCGAAATAGAACTGCGTACAAAACATGCAATTCATTACAACACATTCTTAGATGCATATTAGACACCTAAAACAGCTCAGTATTTACACTAGTGAGTGACTACCAAAACCCCCCAAAAAATAAATAACTAAAAATAATAAGCATAAAAATGTATTTATATTTTTGTGCTCATTATTTTTAATTCAAATGAAAATGTTCAGCATCATTTTTTTTTTAATTTTTTTCCACTGCGGAGTTGAAAAATCTTTTACTCAACACATTTGAGTAATTTTTAAACCGGGTTTGCACTGATACAGACAGCGAGAAAAATAATAGCACGACATATAAGTGACAAAAAACAAGTGACATAAAAAACTTGATAAAAACAAGCAACAGTTTGCTACAAAGCCAATATGCTTGGTATACACTATACCTAATATGTACATAACAACTCAAATAAAATCACACAAACTGCTACGAACGAAAAAATTTAAAACTGTTCACAACACCAGTTTAAAATACTTGCTGCACTGTCAAAGCACAATATTCAATGTTGCTGCCAAATAGTCGCTGTCATAGTAACCTTAATCTGCAATTCATCGAACACTGCCCTATATACTATAAGTTTTTCTACAGATACGTTTGTTAATTTCTACAAAAGGTTAAGCTAAAACATACAAGCAGCACAAAAACGAAATTAGTCATAAACAACAACATCTAATAACTACACTGTGTCTCAAAAAAGCTGTGCAAAAATGCTTTTGTCAGAAGTTCGTCAAATGTTTACCAACTTTGATAATTTTTTTGGCAGACAGATAGCACAACGGATAGGTTTATGTGAAATGTACTGATTTTCCACCTCACCTAATTAGCTTCAATGCACTACCGTGTTAAACGCAGATGCTGCAAATTGTTACATAACACTGAGTTGTTGTCTGCAGTAGACTTTCTAACGACTTAATTAGCATATGCAATAAACTAAAATGTGGTTTATTTAGAAGAATTATAAGTTTGTATAACACTTTTTGTTGTCTGTTATTTTTAGCGTAGAATATTTAATATTACGAAACTATTATATTAAGTGGCGCCCTCTGTCGAATCGATGATGCAAATATGAGAAATCTAATACTAATAATTACAGCGTTATGTAGCAATTTGGAACACCTGCATTTAACACAGAGGGCATTGACACGAATTAGGTGAGGTGGAAAATAAGTGCACGTCACATAAATTTATCCTTTGTGCTATCAGTGTGCCAAAAAATTATCAAAGTTGGTGGAAATTTGACAAAGTTATGACAAAAACGATTTTGCACAGTTTTTTGAGACACACTGTAGATAACAGTTGCATGGAAACATACCACTAGATGGGACAGTGTATGTCGGATAGTCCATCACAACAAACATTGAGACATATTTCGGATCAAAGAACAAATATGACTCGTTGTGGTAAATTGGCAGATAGGATGCATAGTCTGAGATATCTGAAGCATTTGTTGTTACAAGTGCCCTCATCTTATTCTGCACAAGTCCTTCCACTACCAATTTATGTGTCCCATTCCGTACTGTGATTGGCACCTACAAATTCAAAACTCCTGCTAATTACAAACATTACTACATCTACTCATCTACTACTGCTGCTTTCAATGCAAATTTCTACCAGCCACTTTTTTTCATAAAATCCTACACATTAGGTCGAATTTCACTTTTACTGGAGTACAAATTTTGCATGCAGGATTCCATTCCTGTTATCCAACCAACAGTGTCAATGGAATGAATCATAAAAATATCCAATAGCCATATTACCAATGCACTGTGAATCTTTTCAACAGGGGAACCGACATGATATTACACTGAAATTTATTCATGATAAAAATAGATCACTGAAACAAAAGCTAAAAGAATCGCATCAGAAAAATACATACAAAATTTTAAAATACGGAAAGACATATAGACATAGAGAAATATAATATAACAATAAATATAATATAATAAAGAAAATAAACAATAAGTACTTAGACTATAATGAATTCATACTGGAAAAAACATCTACCTTTAACTGTATGACTTTGGTGCCGACGTCCTGGAATGGCACTCGTCCAGACACATACTCATTACCATCAGAGCTCAGCAGAGCACTGACGACAATGTCCGAGTAGTACTTGCGGTTCACCGTCACATGAACCTCATAGACCATGTCGGGCCGCACGACCTTTGGTGCAAAAATTAAAAACTCCCTGCAAATCAACAGTTCAGCTTTATTAGAGCAAACACAATTGGCATAGCACAACACATTCCTCTGTTTTGTAAGATATCACTGAATCAGGCTACAAGATCAACCAACAAGAGCTAAGCAAGCCCAGGCTTGCAAAACCGCTACATGCTTGCGTATTAGTGACATATTTACTTATTTATTTAGGTACTTACTTATTCACT
>Ga0209052_1000804_pt1 | contig 10665 bp, 6 predicted proteins | sample WorMetHEROISLAND_2_FD_187409 | JGI IMG/M metagenome (GOLD analysis project Ga0209052, IMG submission 187409) | Marine gutless worms symbiont microbial communities from Max Planck institute for Marine Microbiology, Germany - Olavius sp. 4 HERON... | ecosystem: Host-associated > Annelida >...
GTTCCAGGGAACGAAAGTTCCAAGGAACGAAAGTTCCACCTATGGAACTTTCGTTCCCGGGAACGAAAGTTCCTTGGTACGAAAGTTCCATAATTCCACGTATGGAATAGCTAAATACACCAGCGTTGTTGTAATTTAATTTTCTGTCACATATCTAACAATAACGCAACTTTAAGCCCCGCTTATAAGTAAACAACAACATCTCAAACATAGAATGACTATTAATTGGCCAAGTTGGACTTTTTCATAGTTTCGAAATAAATTATTATCTGTAGTGAAATTCTATTATCGTATCTATTTCTGACATCAAAAGTATGTAAACATAATAAAACTAGTTCTTAACGGCCCGTAGCTTAAGACATTTGGGCTTGATTTATAGCTGGGTATCTCTTTGAATTGATGTGAATTTCGCGGATTTCACATTTTTTGTAGTGCGTTCGCTTTTTAGGCCGACCGCGATTTACTTCCTGTTTTGAGTGGTGTAAAGTAGATTTGTCTCGCGGATATTTGTAAGAATATGATTGTTTTACGAGTTGTCATGGGTATTTATGTTGTTGATGATGTTCGGCATTGTTAAAGAACTACTGAGGCATTATTACTGGAACTCAGAAATTTTCGCGTAAAGAAGTTTTGTTCCATTCGTGTGAGTGTTTACGTTTTTAGCATTTTACAGGGCGCCACCATTCTCCATATCACCATCAACACACAGTCTATAAATAGTAACACTCATCTGAAGTAGTTGCCATTTCTTTTTTTCTCTACTTGCTACTGATCGAATAAATTTACGTACCAAACGGTATAGAAAATGCCTACTGGTTTATGGCATTTTCTACGCCGTTTGGTACGTAAATTTATTCCATCGGCAGAAGTAGCAAAAAAACGTGGCAACTAGTAGCAGAAACTGGAACTGGAAGACACATTATTATGATACATTTCGGGTACGATTTGCTCTTTGGTTGGTTCGCCCTTTGTGCCCTTTTAGCGCATTAGAGACATTTGCTGATGCGCTCTACAAATTCATTAATGTATGTATGTATGGTGATACACCGAATTGCTTGCTATGAATTATGGCTTTTTCGCCCCTTGCCGTTTCGCCCCCTGGCTGCTTTGCTCCCTGAACGATTTGCTCTTTGGTTGGTTCGCCCTTTGTGCCTGATTTGCCGATTGGCTTGTTCGCCCCGTGTGCCCGGCATTTCGCTCATTGGACCTGGCTCATTCACTCTCTGGCTCATTCGCACACGTTGGACCATCCCCCACCCCCGTAACTTATGTTTTACAGCCGGTATGTTTAGTTTTTATAGTTGTTGAAAAACAAGCTGAAAATACTTGTTCGGTAACAGACAAAAAAAGTTCAAGAACCACAGATTTCCGAGAGTCATCTTAGGCTTCGTAGTAACGTTCATACAACTACTGTAATAAGTATAGCAGATACTTAATGATGCCTATAGACGTCATCCTACTTGCTCGCTTGTCGATATCTCGATCTGCACACTGCGAGGGGCTATTCACGATTTAAGTCTAAAGTAGTCTGAAATAGTGCCAAGATTTGGACTTTTTTGCCCTGCTAAATTTTTTTTTTTGGGGGGGGGCAGGCCCCCAAAAGTTATACCCAAATTCTCATGCTTGCATCGTGGCACGTTATATGGACAAGTTTGGTGATGTTAGTCCGACTGGCCTTATTTATTAGCCAAAATGCTTGGAATTTTGGGCCAGTTTTTATTGTGAAAAAAATTGTTGCTGGTCTCCTGTCCTCAATGTTACATATGTTAGCACGCCTTGGTCATTCTCTGGCACATGTAAAAATTTGAGGAGGCAGCACTCTAAGGGCCATTATATCGTCTTCGGAAAGTTGACTTTGGGTGGGTCCAAATGAGATAACTAAACGTTGTTAGTGGACCATAGTTCACCAATATTTTTTCATGGAACATGGGAGGGATTGTAGTTGATAACGTGCCGTGTTTTCCGCTTGTAGATATCTCGATTAATTCCGGATGATGTTAGTGATCAAAGTCTGAAGTAGTGCAAAATCACGCCAAATTGTGTGGCTGGAAATTTTAAGGGTGCAGGCCCCCAAAAATGTGTACCCACATTTTTATCCCTTTATTATGGCACATCACGCCGACAAGTTTGGTGAGGTTATTCCCACTCGCCCCAAAGTTATTCATCCTAATATGCTGAATCATGTACCAATTTTTGTATTTATGTTTCCCCCACATTTTTTCAAGGGCGCCCACATTTTTGCACCTAACTTTTGAAGATCCACCTGTTTCTGATCATTTGGCAAAGTTTTGCTCTGATCGGTCAAGGCAGCTTGGAGATATAGTGGCACTAAGTGCCAGAAACAAGCAAACAAAAAATAAGTCAGTAGTAAAACATAAGACCTCCCATTACTAACGTACAGGCGGCCTAAAACTTAAGCAGAATACATGCAGTAAGCTTACCTCGAGACTCAAGAGTGCAGTAAGGGTAGTGTCGTACTGTGCAACAAGTTTTTGGACTTTGTAAGGGGTGCAAACTTATTTATTTCATGTGGAGTCAAGCCTTTTGAACGGTAACAGTTTAACAGATATGTCGCTGGTGTTAACTCAAGTGAGAACAATGACGCCGTAAGATGCAAAATGATGACAGCGCTGTAGTTGACTAGTTAGCGATGTAGCAGAGGTCAGCAGTAATAGTAATATTAATAGTAATAATGCATTGATGCACCTGGCCTGTTGTCTCACTATTTATTATGCTACTAGCAGAGTTTTTTCAGTATATGTGTACATCTTTGGATAGAAGATTCAAAATTATATGTAAGCAATGTAAGCAGCATTTGTACTGATTAATAGATTGGGTATGTTTCTGTTGCTATTGCAATTAGCCTTTTACAGTCTTTCTCATTTTGCAGTCTATGGTAAGCTCGGCATTACATGTGCCCTTATAACTTCTTAGTTATCTTTGGTATGTTGCATTATGTATCGCATACTTGAAGAAAACAGTGTCTCTCTTATTGCATTGATTATGTGCATAAACTGTGACCACTTCTATTTTCCATTAATGCAGAATAATTTGCGTGTTACAGTTTATATTGTCGTGCCTCTTTTCTCCAGTTCCAATGATATTATAGTTATGATAGTCATTTTGGCATCAATTTTGCACAAAGTTCATTTTCGGCCCGGGCTCCATTTTGGACCCTGCTGAGGAGCTCATGGTTCTCCCCCTCGTCCCTTAATTGGCTGGGGAGGAGGATACCCCCTACACATTCACCTCCATCACTTAAGGCGTGCAGCTCGTTCCGCCGTTGTGGCGCCTCCACCTCTTTCTACCCCGTCCTCACTAGAAAATTTTCTGTGGGCGCCTGCGATAACAAACCGGATATCATGAACTGGTTAAAGGCAACTTTGCAAACCAAGAAGTTTTATATGTACCAAAAGATAAAATGTTTCTGCTATAAGAGGAGAAAGTTGAATTAAAGGACAAATTCAGGACCAACCTTAAAGGCCAAAGCAAGGACAACAACTCCAGGTCAAAGCCAGTACTAGGGACAGTGAGTGGGCAAGACAGTCCAGCAAGTTAACACTATACGTCTAGTGTAGATCAGTAACCAGTAACATCAATGTTGGAAATAGCTAACAGTTGTGGGAGTTATTGCTGCCAGCGGAAGCGACGGCAGTATTGTTTTCAGCGTCGTCGCAAAGTTTTTTTCCTCTGTTAACTCATGAACTGCTGCACTTAGCTTGTTGAAATTTTCCACAAACATGTAACTTAACTTCGTTTAGAAGCCTATTGCATATCATTGTCAAGATTTGAGGTTTTTTTGTGTGTGCATGAAATGATACTGCTTGAACCAGTTGGCCTGGATTCACGAAATGTTGCACAGGCATGGCCCGCGGGCAGTACTTAGCCTTGAGCAAGGGTCGACATTGTTGTTTTAGTTCTAGTTCTAGTTAATAAAATAACTCTCGACTTGTTTTCCATTATCGCTGCGGCTGACGCAGGCCTGCAACGGAGGCAAATTGCAGTCCGGGTGGCTACGTGTGTAATTGTGTATTGCTGGAGCGTTTGTGGCTGCATTATGACGTCGGGCGACAAGTAATTGCGTCGACGTCGTCGGCGCAGCTTGTCATTGTGGCGGGGAGCGAGTGACGCGGGTAGGCACGGATAATTTGCGCAGGGCGACGACCGCCTCGAACCAGGCGTGTTTGAGTCGAGGCGACAAATGCCCAGCGCTCGTCCGCCTAGGGCGTCGCGGCGGAGCGGTGGCCGGGTCTGGGTATTGATCCTGAGCCGTGCGGGGACCGGGCGCCGCAGGTCGGACGGACGGCGGTCGGTCGGTGTGTCCGTGGGGCAGTCAGTCGCGTCGCGTCGCGTCGGTCGCTGACAGTGTCACACGACTGACAGTGTGCTGCTGACGGGCGCTGCTCGGTGTCGCTGTCGTGCAGACGCCGCGCCGCTCTGTCGCTTACTTGCTCCAGTGACGCGACGACGCTGCAGTGCCTGCGACCGCCTGACCGCGCGGTGCTCACCCGACAAATTGAAATTGCCGCCGCCGTCGCAGCTCGAGTATAGACTGACCAGTACCGTCAGTCCAACTAACTTCTCTGACGTCGGTGAGTACCGTCGGTCGTTGTATCTCGCGATGTGTTCGCCGTGGAATGTCCGGTTTGATAGCGCTGTAAGAAGTTGCTAGCCTACGCCGTGCTCAGGTCAACTCAGCCTCCTACTCTCGGCGGGATGGGAAATGAGTATAGTAGCTTACGGGCTACGGGGTGAAGGCTATAGTGTGGCTGATTGGGGCGGTGGTATGTCTGCTGGCTGCGCCGCCGGTCCATCTGTTCGCTGCGGTATCATTAGCTCGTGCCAATCAGCTGCCACTTCCGAGATTGTAAAGCGCTTCTGGTCACGAGTCTGACTCGTGTAAGAAGCGCTATAGCAAGTACCGGACCTTTACCTTTTACTGGGAGTGGACTGAGAGTAGTGGTTTTCGTATAAAATTTCGCATTGAAAATATATAATATCGTATACCGGTACTGCAGTTCTTTGGCGCTGTTGGTTGGGTGTCAGGACGTGCTACCGTCCTGTAACTGCTAACCTACTGCCGTCAATACAGGCCGGCTTACGCTGTAGTCGTTCGACTGGAAATCTACAATTCCTAATGCAATTCAACTTTGTTGCACGCGCTGGCTGTGGACCGTATAGAGATTTGGCTGCGCTCGCTCTCTCAGACCTCTCAACACAGCGTTGTGTTCGGTTCATCTCTGGCTCGAGGCGAGCTTTGCTATATCGACGGCTCGGCGTTGGTGGTTTCGATCGTACCGTAATCACGTACTTTCGACCGTACTCAGTAATCAGCACGTACGTCTCCCGTCGTACACGCCGTCGGTCGGTCGATATGAAGGAGATGCGGTTTCCAGTTGCCAAGCCTTCGAGCAGTTGTTATGCGGCCGGCGTATACGCCGCATTACGGGTCTCGCCCGTCCGTCCGTCTGTCCGTCATTTAGTTCCGTGCTGGCTTCTAACTTGAAGATACGTCGCGTAGAAAAACTAAAACTGTCGTGAACGCTTCCCCGGGCAGGATTAACCAGTGTGATAATTTTCATTTCAGCAGGTCAAAGATCAAGCTCACCGCACTTCAGAAGTCTCAAGAATGTGACGCATATTTGGCGCACAGTTTTTTTACGACTGGTGGATTCGGCGTCGGTTGGCTATGCGCGTCGGGCGTCTCAAGCGTTGACTGTAGACTAGGCTTAACCGCTGGTATAGGCCTGATTTACTGTCGGCGCCTGAAACGTTCGGCAACGTGACGGACGGCCGCATATACGTGTCGGCACTGAACGGACGTCGACATCGTAGCTTGTCAAGTATAGGTGATGGGGTCGGGTCGTCTGATATATTCGGTTGCTACGGCGTGAGTTTCAATATCTGTGTGCTACTGTACGCCATGCAGCATTGTCGCCCAGTGCTTGAAGCCGTTCCACATGTAATTAGTCGGTGCAGCAGATGTTACATCTCTAGCAGCAGGCAACCGTTATTGAGCACGGTGACAGACAGACGGTATATAGACTGGCCGTTGACGGCTGAATTGCTGTATTATCAGTGTTACCACACAGCCGTCAGCGCTGAGGAGGATACCGTATTAAACTTTTCACAGGATGCAGCGTGTACCATAGACCGAGAAGTTCGAACTGAAAACTGTTATTTTAGCAAATCTGCCTTAGTTAGAAACGTGGCGAATAAACAATTCTGTGTCACAGATGTTCACTGAAGTGAAGTGCTCAGAAAACAAGAAATGGTTCGTGCAATAGGCCAGGATGATTGAAGTTACTCCGATGATCGGCCTGGATAGCGAACAGCTAGTTGATGACTTAAGAAGTTAAGATGTAACATGTACATGTAACAGCATGCACATGTAACAGAAATGTTGCAAAACAGTTTCGCTGCAAATTTTGCCAAACATTTTAGCATATTCAACTCATGCTGATCACGCATATGCATGATTGTGTTGTGTGTAAATAAGACAAAACATTTCTGCAAATGTTTTGTTTTGCACGTAACCACGGCCTCTGCTTCGTCACGGCAGGTTACTGGTAGCTGCAAGCCGTAAAGGAGATGCCTGGCAGCATGTTATGAAAGCGTTAGCTGTACTGTTTAGTCTGTTGTCAGATAACTTGGCTAGATAGAGACTGAATGATATGTGGTCGTATTGTTGGAGAGTGAAAAAAGAGAAGTCAGGTTAGGTTGCGGCAGCGCTTATGAACTGGCAACGATGAATTGCAGCCATTCAGAGATGTGACAAAGACAGAGGCAGCGACTCACCCCACAGCAGTTATTAGTAGAAGAATGCAATATTGAAAAAAATAAATAATGAACGCATACCAACTTATACACGGTGTTTCAACAAACAAGGCACCCCTTTTCTTTATTTCATAACTCAGTCGAATGACAAGAAATTAGCAATCGTATCTAAGAGAGTACTAATTTAAAATATTTGAGTTATGACAGAAAGGAAAAGGATGCCTTTCTGATGAAACAGCGTGTATTATTCACACAAAGCTCAGCTCCAGGACGACAGTGAATGCGATGGATGGATGATTGACAGCAGAACTAGAACATGAAGGAAGTATGAATTAGCACATCTGAAACCACAAAAACTCTGCCAGTAACTCTCGTCAAGACAGATGGCAAAGGAGGAGGACATTTACCCAGCGCCGGCGCGTCGGAAGCTGACAAGCTGATAACGGACGGATGTAGGAAGATTAAAAGAGCGCAGAACCTAATTGCTGTCGCTAGCGTCTAATGGTCAAGAAGGCGTCACGCGGCCAGTGTGCCAGGGTTCGGCACCCAAGAGCTTTAAACCAGCATAAACTTGGTTAAACCGACATGTGCGCGATAATAGTCGTTAAACTAATTCTCCTAGTATAAGTAGGTCTAGATTAATGTCTAAAACTTGTAAACATATACCAAGTTGTAACATTTCAGAAGCAAAATTTACGATTTATCATACAATTAAACTTTGTCGCACACTGATTGCCAACAAATTAATATAAAACAAAAGAACTGTATTGTTTTGCAACATAGTTTAAGCTGGCATCAGAAACTGGAAAAAAATCTGTATCTGTCGCACCGGTTTTAACCCGCAGTTTATTGGGGTTTAAACCACCTCTGGCGGAAATGTGCTAACCCTGAAGGTTATATAGGTAAGATTGAGAGTTCGTGACTTACCATGTTAAAATTCGTAAAATTCTGAGTCTTAGTCTATGTGGTTGGGTGTGCCAGTCAGTGTGTATATAGACAGTGTGTTGCTGGCATTGATCGGCTGGCGCTGACCGTCAGAGGCTCACGCCGCCGTGAAAACCCGATGATGACCCGTCCTAAGCCGCGTCCTATTTCCGGCGCCCGTGGATAGCCCCTCGGACCGACCGACCGGCCGGCCCATCTGACCGGGCGAGAGATATCATTGGACTGTCGACAGTGCAATTGCGTTGGAATGATACATATAGGCCTATATAAGTCTGTCTGTCTGTCTGTCTGTAGTGCACAGTTCATGTAGGCTATTCTCTGTCTGCGTCAGTCAATCGATGTCTATTTGCATTTTGCTGGTGCCAGATTGTGTGCTGTTGACTCTATGGCTTAGTGATTAATGCGTAGCTGAGAGTATATGGGCAATGTATCTGTCGATCTAATCCCATTAGAAGCACGTCTGTTATTGTGCACAGCTTCGTACAAGCAATTGGAGTATATAGTTGTATTGGTTTGAAGGTGCACCTCAAGACTTGCCCGCAAACGCCGTCGTATATTTGCTGCATTTTTGCCTACAGTTGTTACAAACCGTTCTAAGAGAATCCATTCAGCAAGTCGTTTAATAATGCATTTTTATACGATGTTAGCACTTGTTATCTGTCCTTGACGCTTTGTTTACTGCAAGCTAATTTTGTCATCTGTATTAATATTTATAATAATGTACGTTGTGCATGCAATAAAGCAAACGCAGTGTGTAGTCTCACGTGAACGTTCATGTATTTCACTCTAGCCTGTTGTATAATTAGCTATGTGTGTGTTCGGTGCTGCGTGTCTGCTGGTAGCTTATTACCATGCAGGCGGTCTCAGTGAGTTCGATCGCCAGGTAATTGATTCAGACCATCACCGAGCCGTGACAGTACATATACCTGTGCACGTTATTTGTGCATGCCAGGCCATCAATGATGGTAATACAAAAAATGCAGCGTTTAATACGGAACACGTTTTGCTTACTTACTTGCTTGGATTGTATTTAAGGAAAATGAGTGAACTACATAATTATGTGCAATAATGTCGCTGTTATTCTAGGTAAGTAAGTAAGCAAGTAAGTAAGTAAAGTAAGATAGCTTATGAGACGCCATTTAACAGTTAGCCACAGTGCACCGTTATCTGAATAGATTTGTGTATACGTTTGAGAAAGTTTGCGAAGGGACGCATGCATGGCGGCGACGGGATTTGCCGGTGCGATGTTCAGTCCAGCCAATAGAGATCCTGAGATCCATATCACTCACTCTCAAACTGTTGCAAACTGCGGCGACTGTTTATCTGATTGATACAGCCGCTGGATGTTGGCCATCAACCACACACAGCTATAGTGCGGCTGCTGCAGTTAATGCTGTGTCTCCAAGTAAATGAACTGCTCAGTCGCACTATACTGGGCTGGCTTGGCTAGATAGGACCGTTGTCGTTTATCGGCTATATACTGGTGATGTCCGGATCCCCGCGAGGACTGGACTGAATCGCTGGATCTGCACGTATACTGGAATTGCATTCATCTATCAATGCACTTCGTTCTTGTCAGCGTCGCCCACCGACTCGACTGTCGGTTGACGGCAGAAAAAACACTGCGCGTATTTCACGTTTATTATGCAACTGGCAGTGCACTAGTCCGCATTACGCGTATTGTCTGTTCTTCTGTCCGTCTGTCTGCCTGTCCGTTTGTCCCACACGGTGGACTAACTTCAAAACAAAAAGGACAGAAAAACCAAAATTGGTGTGAACGTTCCCCAGAGTGGGAGTTTTCGATGTGCCGATTTTGAGTTCAAAGGTCAAGGTCACGGGACGCCAAAATCTCGACAAAAAGGCGGGCGCATGTCCTGCTGCATGCGTCCATGTGCTGGTTGTGTAGTCGCAGACTGTTCGTCAGTCTTTGATGACGGACATCTATAGTTTGTAGCATCTACAACTAGATGTCCATGCTTTGATGCAGCAATTAGCGTTGCTGCTTGCGTCGCGTCGCGCGTTCAGCTGCTAGTGTGACATCTTTCAGCGTCCTGATACGTTACAGATCTATGGGGCTGACGTACTGCGTGCGGCTGTGTTAATGGAATTGTGGCGTGTCAGTCGATCGACCCACTATAGAGATGGGCCCAAGGTCAGATTGTACTGTTTCGGTCGAAGCCGAATATTCGGCCGTCGTCACCGAACGAGTACCGAATATTCGGCCGAACTTCGGCCGAAGGTTGTCTCTGTTAGGCCAAACAGAGATACAACGTGACTTAGATTTTTACATATAAAAAGTGTCACGCCTGACTTGAAGTCCATCGTATAGTGGCATGACCAAGCGTGTATTGTAATGGAAAAAAATCGTAACTGTAACTACAGTGTAATGCAATTTAATTAAAATTATACAATGTAACGCCGTGAATGCAGGTTGATAAACGTGTTAGCATTCATAATGATTGTGTACTTTATAGCTGTTTTAGACGTAAGGTGTCTATCTCTCTTGCGTGATGTTCACTTTTCACTTCAGTCCATTGTCCCAGTGTCTATGCAGTGCCTCCATGAATCGCTCTCCTCCTGTGTTCAACGTTCTGATTGTCTAGTGTCTACGTGCAAGCTTAAATGTCTTTCCAACTTCCCTGTCAAAATTCGGACTGTCAAAATGGAGCCAGCAAAATCTGTGCGGGTTGATGGAATTTGCGGGAGTGGACAAAACGGCACGGTCAAAAATGGGGGTGTGGAAAATGCAGGAGCTGACATATCGGCACGATGTGGCAGGGGTGGACAATGCAGGAGTGGACTAATCGGCACGGTATGGCAAGGGTGGACAATGCGGGAGAAATAATACAGTAACTGAAGCAGCATACAAAATAAGTAGCCTCGAAGTCGAAAATGATTCATTAGACATATAGTCAGATTTAACACGTCCATAGACATTTTGTT
>Ga0209052_1000805_pt1 | contig 10661 bp, 4 predicted proteins | sample WorMetHEROISLAND_2_FD_187409 | JGI IMG/M metagenome (GOLD analysis project Ga0209052, IMG submission 187409) | Marine gutless worms symbiont microbial communities from Max Planck institute for Marine Microbiology, Germany - Olavius sp. 4 HERON... | ecosystem: Host-associated > Annelida >...
TCACTGTCAGCCAATCAGATTGGCACAAAGTAGGTTCAGTTAATCTTCGATTAACTAATCGTCGATCACGTAATTGGAGAATCAAAATGTGTGGAAAAACAGAAAGCAGTTGATCGACGATCAATTCTGAACATCAAGTTAATCGGAGATCAGTAGATCGGAGATCAAAGTTAATTTGATTGATGATTGAAAAACCGGCCCTTAGGCTCTGCCAGTCAGACATGTCTGCCCACCCACACAGTCTGTGGTGGCATGCTGCAGCTGTGTTACGATAAGTTCACTCATAAACCTCACTAAAAGTCTGAATAAGAACGAGTGATACCAATTAGTAGCCAGAAGTGACGAGATAGTCCCGAATACGCTCGACATTTGCCCGACAGTTGCCTGGCTGTTGACCATCGCCATAAACACCAATTATCAAACCTGCAACGGTCAACATTCAACCTTATGAACGCAGCATAGTAACTATTACCGGCAATATTACAAAACAGTAACAAAAGTCTTGTTTGTCACGCACCTTATCGTTTTGAGTCACTGCTCACGCCACACCCGTGATTTATAAGTTGGGAGTTAATTATAATAATTTATGCACACAGAGCTACCACACCCTACCACAGTGTGATTACGGTAGCTGCCAAATTGCCAATATGGCGTCCATGACGAATGCAGACGATAATGACAAAAATAGCGTTTTGTTTGTATCCAATGGTATACGTATACCATGAAGTGCTTTATTTCAGTGTGCTTGGCTATAGCATAAAGTTTACATCATCGCTTAGCCTAAAGGGATCAGGTCTAAGGTATTTACAACCGATGACTGTACCAATAAGACTACCAAGCTGTTTTTCTTGCTCCGGCCAAGCCTAACTGACACGGCACCTGATGCATTAGTTTGGGTAGGCCACTGAAAACACAACTAAACTGATGTAAAGATCATGCTTCACCCATCACTAACATCCTCGACACAGCTTCAGCAGCAAATTCAATTATGCACTGACAAATTTATGCCGGTGACTGTCTGATATTATACTTAATATAAAAAATGCATGTGATACGCACATAGTCAGTTATGATACAACTGGACAGATTACTTATTTTTACTTACTGCCACCTAACAGCACACAAATCAAGAATCATGCAACTCCCACCATCATGCTCTAGATATCAACATGCAATGTTTCAACTTCAGACCTATTCTGGCCCTCAGTGCTGAGGAAGTAACACTTCAACACTGAGAATGTGCTTCAAAATGTTCAGTGTTCAAAATGCTAACTCCAGCTCAGTTTTGTTAGGAACCTCTGGCAGACCGAGCATGATACATGATCATAGAAACAAAATTCACAGATGTAACCAGAAGCCATGAAATTACAAGAGCTGTTGATGTATTCAACGCTGCTGTAAACTAGCACATATAAAAATATAGACTTCTATGTCTAAAATCTACTACCTCCAACAATAACACACGGCCATACCAGTCTTATGGCACAATCCTCAGTGACGTAATCAAATACCTTTAATATTGCTCGTAGCAATACTTTTTAACCTTTAGTTTTCCTGACACTGCACAACTCATATGACCACACAATGATTGTAAATTCTATTCTGCCTTTTCTTGTAAAAATGGTCTCAATTTCAATGCTACTTTTTACAGCAAGCACGTTTGAAATTTCAAGTTATTTTAGTATGACCCATTTATTTAGTAATTTTATAAATCTAGCAAAATTAGAGCTGGTAACGATTAAAATTGTTTTATTAGTTAACTTTGCGAAAATTAACGATCAACTAGTCCTTAATTAATTGTTAATTTCAACTAAAAGCTAACAGTGGTAATTGCCCATAAAATGCATTTGCTTCATTAGCAAATTTTTCAGTTACTGAGCTCTCAGTCACAGACACACTGAGACAATTATTTTGAATTACCCAGTTTTAAACCAGTCTTGTAGAGCAGACAGATTAAAATGTTGGCTGCTTCTGAAAAACAGATGACTTAGATGATTTCAGATGGTTGTCACAATGTTACTGTATCCACATCCTACTGTTTTTATTGGCATGACTTTAATCAACATTTTAATGATTAAATTTTTGTTAATCATAAAAAATCTGAACAATTAATCATGTGGTTAATCATTAATTTCCACAGTTTTTAAGCAAAATACTTGTTCTTTCCAAACTCCAGTACAATTTAATGATGTCAACAGTTACTTCACAAGTGTTTGCATGTACTCATCTTTCACGCTCGATACACGAACATACTGCTTAGCTTACGAAACCATTTTTATTCTCGCTTAGTTCAACATTACAATGTTCCACCATGCAATTATCACCCAGAACAAATATCAAGAATGACGACTACAACATTTTGTTTAACTGACCATATTTATGTAGTTACTTCGTTACAGTGGAGTGAATCCCAATATATTTTGATAATAACCTACTACAACTACGAAGCATGTAACAAATCTAACTTACACTTTCCAGCTCTTGCTATGGATACGCCAGCCGGGCCTTTCTTTCCCTGGATCTGGTTTTCATCCGACTGTAAGTACATGTATTTTACTCCACCAACTGTAACACCATTCATCTGGAATGTGGTGGAGTTACTGAAGCCACCCAGCAGTGTCTTGATTTCGTCTGCGCTAATCTACAACCAGCACTGCATCTGTCAAACCGAATGACAACAAAAGTACTTAACTATAAACAGTACACAAATGAGCAAAGATGTCAGTAAATGCAGCCACTGCTCCAGCTGGGGAGCATCTCTTCGGCAAACACGCCTAACACATGTAAGACATGTTACGCCTAGCTTACAGTTGGTGCAGGAGGAACCCAGACATGCCTGAGCCAACATGTACTCAAGACACGCATCGTTTCTTGAAGTAGTTAAGCTAAAAATGGTAGACCAGTTATTTGTGCAACGAAAACTTGTTTTTCAAGACTGTTTCTTTTCCAGTTAGGAACCTGAACGAAACAAATAGACAGGGAGATGGACCAGGATTGCAAAAATGGGCAGTGCAACGTAGATACTCTCCATATCAAATAAATATAAAATACGGCAGTTTTATTGTTAGTTTTATTACCAGTTACGGGCATTTTATTTCTTTGCTCTAATCACAATTTAATTAACCATAAAAATATTTTATTATTAGTGGAACACTAAAGTGAAATTGGATTATGTTTCGGGCAAGCTTTCAGCCAGATTTTTTAGGTGGGTTCAACCGGTTCATTCAAAAAACCACCCACCGAGTTTTTTGGGTATCTGCCCAGTGCCCGGGTGTCTCAACGCTGACCGGCAAGATGTGCATTTTAAAATAATATACGTGAAGCACATGTGTACGGAGTACCACTTGTTATTTGAAACAAATAACGGAGTCAACACATTGACTGCAGTGCAAGGACATCTTTTTCACGCACAGGAAGTCCCATCATAAGCACTGCACAAACAACCAGCGGTACTCCACCCGGATGAATGTACTGCCCAGATTACAACTTTTCTGAAACAACTAAATACACTTTAAACGCACTCAAACTGTTAATTTTTTCCATACGTTCTCCCAAAATCCAGCAATAGTTTGCACGACGTAAATTAGAAGCTGTAAGAAGTATTAAAATGAAAAGCTCGTTAGTTCCGCCATGTCGGATGGGCGTGTCTGCAAGTTGACACGCCGGTATCACTACTTACGTTGAAGCCAGGACTCGTCGTCCAAACGCCACCTTCATATCCACAGACGGCCGCCATTTTCACGGCCCCGCTGCCGGTCATTGTGTCCCTGTATGAATCCCAAGACATTTTGTTCGAAATTACTCGACAAAAACTTTATGACACGGCAAATCTGCACACACCACTTCGAACCACTCAGCGAGTGACAGCCAGCCTCTGAGCCGGCTTATGAACCGTAAAGCGCGTAGTAATACATGCTATTCCATTTCCTGGTTATACATTTAAAACAACTTTTTAATAATCGTATATTGCAAACATTATAAAATACCTTAAAAGGTGTAATGTGAATGTATACACATATGCGTTAATATGTTAAATTATTAATCGACATTCCAGTATGAACTATTTGTTTTGCACCGTGTTCTGTCTCATTCATGCGCAGTTAGGCCGTCAGTACGTGACTCATGACGTTGGTTCATCTCGAGCTGGATTGTGTCATCTCTCTCTCTCTCTCTCACTCTCTGTATCTTTCTGTAGACAATGGTGGAATTTGTCAATGAATGACATGAGATAATGCATTGCGTAAAAGGTTGACTTATGGTCAGCTTAATTAGTCTACCACACGTACATCAAACAGAAAAGGAACTCGCAAGAAATCCGTAAAAGCTGTGAATGCACTAAATAGGGTGGACTAGAAAGCTATGCAATGAATGCTATCAAATCTCTGCAGCGATTCATTCTACCACGAAGTGACCAATGACGACACGCTGCATGCAAATCACAATAACAGTTTGTAACAAGCCGTAAACTTGGCCTATTTTTAAAACATATATGCTACTCGATCCATACGTTGCCAGCATTTGCATTTTTCGATGGCATATAGAATGTTCTGGAAATGGAATGTGGGATGTTCAGGCGCTGCGGAGTGAGGAATCGCATCTATACGTTGTTCCAGTTACCTAAACTAGATTGTCACGGTTATTTTGACAGATTCGTCCGCCTGTCACGCGTACTCTAGCTCGTGCACCATGCGAATTTGAAATTGAGATGCCATATTTGGCAGAAACAATTATGTGGGCCAAAAGTAACTGAAATCGAAACTTTGTGTAGAACAATTAGGTAATTACAACCACATCCTTACAGATAATAGAATGGTTACAGCAATGCCAATTTCCTTCGGTCCTTCCCCAAATTAACCAGAAGTAATGGGCGACTTCACTTTTTGACTTGACAATTTAATCATATAATTAGTCTTCCAGCCCATCACTAAATTATAAATAGTACGGTATCCTGTAACTCCGGATGTAAACAAAACAAATAGTGGGTGTGGTCGTGCTTTTTGGAAGTTTGATTTTTAAAATGTTTCAAAATTAAGAAATAGACATTGTCGTACAGTTAAAAATATGTTAAGCGGTCTCCGTAATGCAATTCGACATTACGTAGGGACGTCAGTGAAAGGGTCTGTTAACTCTGCTAGTTCGCCGGACTTCGACAATGTTCTTGCGGAAGACGCAAGAACGCGGAAGCAGCAACTTTCAAAGTTCAGTTATTATCAGGAGAAGATAAAAACGCGACAAGCGGCCGAAACTAAGCTACGACAATCAGCTGGTGCGTATTTATTTCGCAGAGAGTTTGAGAGAAGGAACGTTTTGTTGATATAAATATGTGATACACACGAGAGGAAACAAGGAAGTGATGAACCAGGGAGAACTCAGCGAGATATAATACACCGAAGCACCATCTGAGTCGTAGCATTACCAATAATTGGTTCCCAGCCTCAATTTAACTTGTGCATACAGCTGCATTCCTTCATTTGATCTTGCGGTTCAAATTAATATATTATGTATATACTAGTGCTTTCAATTTCTGTCTATTTTTCCAGTATTACAGAATAACGGGTTTGGGTTTTGCAGGTTAAACATACCTGCTGTCAGTCAGCTTACAGGATTAAAGCCATGTTGTATCTGTTTTGCTTGTTTTGCTGTGACTATATGAATTGTATCATCAGACGATTTGTAGTTTGCAAATACTTGCTTCTGTCATTGTAACCAGACTGGCACATGACAACTAACAATGCTGTGTTCGTTGTATTGTATTTTAGGACTGTCGACAAATGGTTCCTGCGTGTTTCTGATTCGAAGCAGTTCGGCCTGTGCTGGCGAATTTGTTTTATCATTTGTGTTCAATGGAAAGTATCTGCATTACAACATAACATGCACCAATGATTACAAATATTGCTTTGAGAATGGGCCTCATTTTGCAGGTATGGTCAGAGAATGTGCTACTATGATGTAAGTGCCCTAGAATTGACTTTAGAATAAAAAATTCATGTTGGGAAATTTAATATTGGATACAGTTTTGGCAGTTTTTATGATTGTGTCACATTAAAGTTGTTTCTGGCTCAGTTGTGTTTGAGTACCTAGCACTATAATAGGCATACATATTTAACTGAATGATGTGACTTTGCATGTCATGTTTTCTATGAGTGATGTAGTAATGTGTAACTAGTAGTTCAGTTATGTTACCTTGTATGCATCCTTGCCACTGGTTGTCTCAATGCTGAATTCAGTTTGCAGGGCATTGCTTCCAGGAACCCATTTACACCATTGTTCTTTGAACTAGCTGGAACATTTCGATGCAGGTCACGCTCGCATGAGTTACATTAAAACATTTTGCATGACTCCAGTCTACAAACGACTGCTGACCTGTCTCATTGCAAGCTTCTGTGTTTCTGTGACTTCAGTGATCAGTGTAGAGTAGAGTGGCTTGTCTCTGTGGCTCATTGGCACAGTGCACGCTGAGCCTGAAACGGTTATCAGCCGGGCCTGGGTTCAATCCCCAGACCTGGCAGAATAAATTGTTTCAGGATTACTGGCACGCATGCTTTGAGATTAATTTCTCGGACAGACAAGAGGGTTTGATGGTGTCCTCTATAATCTTTGACCATTAAGTGGTTATGGTGTGGTTAAGGTGGTTAAGTGCGCTAGATTAAACTTAGTTTAATCTAGCGCACTTAACCACCATAACCACACCAGTTTAGTTTAACTAAGCTTTAGCTAAGCGTTAGAGCGCACTATAATATAACCTAACTTTACTTTTACTTTACTTTAAAGAAGAAGATATTGTTGTGATAGGTGTGGAGTTGTTGATTGGTCACTATCAGAAGGAAGTAAACACGAGAGAATTACCATGTCGGCTGGAAAGACCATGTGCTGGCGGCCAGCCTCCGCCTGCTCTGTCACTGTTTACTGGTTACACTAATCTACTGCATCAATCTATCTCCACAGGTATTTGTCATGTCGTGTCTGACATGCAGCAGTTCATTATAAGAGCATTCTGAGATCATCTAACGTAGAATATGCACGCAGTCAAATCAGCAGTCTGTCATCAGTTTGCAAGAAGTTCTTGAAATTTTAAATTAGCTTGTAAGATGTTTTGTATGTTTTTTGCTGCCATAATTAAACGAGAATTATGCAGTGTGAAAATTTTCCTGATTGACAGACTAATGACTAAAATTAGTTGAAGCCCTATTTTTGACAATAAAATAAGACATGCTTCATTAGTGTAATTAATTAGATATTTCACGGACATTTAGTGCATGGTAATAATGTACTATGTAAGAATATGTTGATGCTTAATTTTTATGTGCATTATATGTGTCAATTTTATTGCTGATATATATTTATGTTGCAGTCATGTTTCGGTTCTGAATGCTATTATTGTTCTATGTTCTGTTGTTTTCTCTCACTTAAAATTACACATTTTATAAATTGTTTGTATGTATATTTTATTATCCCAGTTGATTGGTTGCATGTATATTATTGCATGAGTAAGTAGGCTTAGTATTTATTTATTTGTAAGTTTTGATTTAGATGTTGTTACCTGATTATCATTCTTACTGCTGATATTCTATTTCGCTTTTAATTTGATTTATATTGCGATGTTTGCTGTTGTTTTTTATCATTAGGCAGCACAAAAGAGGCATTGAAGATTTTAATGCACTCCAATTGTCCTTCACTTGATGAACGTGATGAACAAGGTTCTGTGATTTCTTGTGCAGTTTAAACCAAAATAATTCAAATGTTATTGTTTAATTGTATATTTTCTTACAGCATTTTGTTGCTATTTTACAAATAGCTTGAGGTTGTTGCCTTTAATTTTATTTATGGACATGTTTCAGACATTTTAGCCTTCCAGTGTATATTCATTTGTTTATATTGTTGAACGTTTGATAAGTTTATTTTGTTTTTACCATTTGAGGGGAATGGACATTACACGTTGATTTTGGTCAGTTGTATTGAAGTAATGAAATGAACAATTCAGTCTGAGGCACAAAATGTAGACCGTAAAATGCAATGCTGTTTTGCATTTATGTGAGTGCCTTCATGGTAAACTAAAACTTAAAAATTAAAAACTGGCACACGTGTGCATGAAATTTTGTTTCAGGCAGTTTTGGCGGTGCCTAAAACAAAATTGTTTTAGTTTTGTCAACGTGTCGTCAGTGTCTGGAACAGTCTGCCAGCGTCTGTCGTGAATTTTAATGTTTTCGATGGTTTTAAACGATCACTTTACCACGTAAACCTGTCTATTTTACACGGTTTTGAAGCAGTTGATTGTGTTTGAATGTTTGTTTCACAGCCGGCATCACGCCAGTGGTTAATCCCCGTGACGACCTGCACTTGCCTTGACTACTGTAGGCCTACTCGTGTGATTGACAGTGTGTTGTTTGTCTGCAAATAAATGAAATCAAATGAAATGAAATGTAGGCTTGCACTCCTTGGGCTCAGCAGTTCATTGGGCGACTTCACTTTTTGACTTGACTTGCGAAAGTTTGGTCTAAGTACCTACTTAGTCCGAAGTTCAACTAAACTTTGGTCGAAGTATGTACTACTTGGACCAAAGTATGTAGTTAGTTGGGTTAAACTTCGGTCTCAGTGGGTAATAATAATAATAATAAGACGATTTATAAGGCAGTGTAAAATATCCTAAGATAAAAACAAGGGCACCTAACAAACATGCAAAATAGATACAGTAATGTCAATGTCTAAGATGCTAAAAATGCTAAAATGCTAAAAACGTAATGTCATGCAGACTATGACTGAAACAATATTTCAGGTACTTAGGTACTCAGGTACTTAGGTACTTAGACCATACTTTTGGACTTGACTTTCGCTCAGCAAAATCAGTTCACTTTTTGGCTAAAGTAGGTACTTAGACCGAACTTTCGCTCAGCGAATTGGTTCAGCTTGAGTCAAGTCAAAAAGTGAAGTCACCCGATGTACACGAGTGGCATGTGTGCAGGCAGCACGGCTCTGCACCTGGCATGCAGTGCAGCTGGTGGTCTGGTGGACGTAGTGGATGCGTTGATACAGAAGGGTGCTGCAGTGTCGGCAGCTGACCGACACGGCTACACGCCGCTCCAGCGTGCATGTCAACATGACCACGCCGGCGTAGCACGAATGCTCATTGTCCAGGCTGCCGCCAGTCCACACCGTCGCGTGCCACACACTGGCAACGTGCCACTGCATCTTGCCGCTGAGCTCGGACACATTGACACAGTCCAGGTCCGGCTCACGTTAACTACGTTGAATGATGTTAGCAACCAAAAACCAGCTTGGCTTTTCGTACCAGCCTTTCAGTTTCGGCCCAATTCTGAGACCCGGAACTTGGTTTTCATGGCCAAGGCCTGTACCAGGACCCGGGATTTGAATGTTGTCTTTGAGGACGGTTAAGCCACGTTATCTGCCCAAATAAACCTGGTGGAATATAATAAGGACATTGATATTTAGCTAGCCAGCCATCCTATTACAAGGTAGCCTTAGCTAGCTCCACTTTTAGTTAGACATATATAGGCGAAGATCTTGAATTCTTGATATGATTTTCGAAGAAGAAAAGTTTCGAGGTCACTGAAGAATGATCCAGGATTCAGCTAATTTTATTAAAGAATTTTAATTCATTGATCGGAGATTGTGAACATCTTCTGGTGTACGTGAGTAAGTAAGTAAGTGAGAAAACTTGAAAGGTGCAGATGCCACCTCATCAATCAGTGTACAACGTCCAGTAATATTAATGCATTTTGAAGGGGGTACCCAAAGTTGATGCCCTCGTATGGAGGACTTCTTGATCGCTAGTGGGTCGAAAATTAGACTATTAGAATCTACGTTTAATGCTGAAAATTTCACGTGCAGGTTGTCTTGGTCTATCTCTAGCTATTTCACTCTTGAAATATGTGACACAGCCTGAAATTACTAAAAATTCAATAAAACCCCCTATTTTGGGTGTTCAAAGTCGTTCAAGGTAATCGATGTTGGTACCCATGGAAAGCTTGTCAGCAGTGCTTGTTATTCACAAAGTTCTTTGATGTCGCTGATGGTAAGTTTGTTGCCGTGTGTGTTGTCTGACGTGGTTGTTGATGCGTAGATGCTGCTGAGTCTGGATGTTCCGTGTTGGTCTCGCAATTACAATGAGCAGACTCCGTATGACTTGGCCCTGAACAACGGCTACACAAACTGCACTGAGACTATTGGTAATCAGTCAATCAATCAAACAACCACTTACACAGTTGACCGGTAGTTTACATGATAAAAACTTACTGAAATTGCATTTTCAAGGCTTTGGTCGTTTCACGAATTGAGTACGCTCTACCCAGTTTTTCTGGCTTTCTCTCTCACACTGACATGGACCGACTTAACGCTGCCCTCAGAAAAGCTCGTCGATGGGGCATCACGGATGTTCACAGTACATTGGAGGAACTGATCGATCGATCAGATAGACGGCTGTTTTACTGCACGCGCCAAAGCCACCACTGCTTTAATCCACTGCTTCCTCCTCCAAGTCCTGCTTCTCAAACTTACAACTTGCGACCTCGAGCTCGTGCTTATTCTCTGCCAACTGTCAAATCCACTAGTTTTATTAAAGGTTTTATCAATAGGGCCCTTTTTAATTTTAAGTAGTTTTAAAGGTTTTTGTCTATATGTATATATGTATATAGGCTTGTGTTTTG
>Ga0209052_1000806_pt1 | contig 10660 bp, 4 predicted proteins | sample WorMetHEROISLAND_2_FD_187409 | JGI IMG/M metagenome (GOLD analysis project Ga0209052, IMG submission 187409) | Marine gutless worms symbiont microbial communities from Max Planck institute for Marine Microbiology, Germany - Olavius sp. 4 HERON... | ecosystem: Host-associated > Annelida >...
CGTCTAAACTGCAGCAGTGAGTTGGCGGCTCTCGTCGCAGGTAGTAGACTGTTCCAGGCGCGAGCTGCTGCCACTGGAAACGCCCGGTCGCCGATGGCGGAGCGTCGCGTCGACGGCACTTGCAGCGTCATCGTGTCCGTCGAGCGCAGACGACGACGTGCAGGGGCGTCGGCAGTCAGCTGGAGGCAGCAACCATGCAGTCAACGAGCGACGTCAAAACACGTGACTTATTTAAATAACTAAACAGTGACCTACGATTCACTCTAAAACGCTTACGGCTGCATCCGTCATCGTCTAAGGCCGTGGTTAAACTTGGCCAAGCTGTTTTATGCCAAAACACGTCTTCGAAAGTTTTTGGCGAAAATTCGCAAACATGTTTGCAAATGTCTTAGTTTACATTACCACGGCCTGGTGTTGTTTGTCTTGGATTCCTGCACGCTTCACGTAGCCTAATTATCGGGTGAGATATTCTATCCGAAAAAAACCGTACAAAACAAAGAACGGTTTATTATGTAATATATGGTCTGTTTCAAGGCATTGGACAAACCGGAACTGATTCCAAACTTGCCAAATGATTAGACCACAGAATGGAATTAGGTCTAAGGTCTACAGCCATTTTTGTCAGTAAACTGACGGCACTGATCACTAAACAGCCGTTGGTTCCAGACTGCAGTTAGTCATAAATCGCAAAACTGAGACGGTTTTGCGAATCGGCGAGTCAAATAATTAGACTACATGTTTCCGGCTGACAGATGAACAAAGAATCCGTTCACCTGTTGTACAGGACAATATCTGGAAGCCAGATTCGTTGGCATGGAATGCGCATAGTGGCGAGATTATTGTAGTCTTTCGGGTCCCATTTCAGTCGTTCGTCTGTCCACTCCTAACCGCACATAACGCCCAAATTAAACGTATGTCACTTCACAAAAATAAAGCATCAATTATAACAAGATCATCAAGCGCGGCACAAAACTGAGTACTGTCTGCAGGCAGCCGCAACATTACGCAAACAAAAAAAACACCAAAAAACTCGTGACCTTGACCTTTGACCAATGACCTTGAAATCGGATAAGTTTCTGTAGCTTGTCGAGGTACATGTGCTTGCGAAATTTCATCAGGCTTGAACTTGTATAGGCTCACACTAAATCAAAGTAATCAATGTTGTACTGCTGGCTGGAACCTGGCAGATAATAGTCGGCATACAGTAATGCTGAATACCTGACCAGGAAAAGCGAAAAAAAATCGTGAATCCGCGTTCAGATTTAGATGACCCTCAAAAACAATCGTTTGCTTCTGGTCCAAAGCCCCATTATTTTATATAAAAATATCATTATTTGCAATCGGTTCCATAATCCTTCTAACAGACAAACGCAAAACAGAGAGATGGACAAACAGAGACAAAATTGTACAACCTCTACTGATAGAAGTAAAAACTATTATGGGAAATAATGAATGATACCTGCTCGAACCACGTGATAGTTGTCAGCACTTGATTAACCTCATCCTGCGTCAACAACATAAATCAGTGTCACGGAAATGTATCACACGTAGCATCATACAAATACATCAAAAATTCGACATCTTAACGAAACTGAATCATGGTCATAAAAACAAAGTAAAAGAAACATTTATGTTGTCGCCCCGATACACGAGCGATGCAAATGTGCGAGTTCATGAGTTCATGCATGAAAATGCTGTCGACTCCGACAGTTACAAAAAGTCACTACCTCATTTTTATTTCTCATCTATCTCATTATCCACGACTCCTCTACTCTTTTATTCCAAGCTGACAACGTATTTCACAAATACTTAGAGCAAGAGACGTTTTGGTACCAAATCGTACTAAAATCACTAATGTTTAAACCTTGCACAAGTCGGTTTATATTTTTTACTTTCTTTTTTTGTTAAATTTCTCTTTAAGAGCTACGCTATAAGCATTGTCGGATCGCGAATAGAATTTTGACTATACTTGGGTTTGAGGCTTAAGCACAGTTGCTGGTATTCGCACGCTTTCTTATAGCTTATTTGCTACTGTTATTTCGTACACGAAAACGAACACCAAGACAAATGCAAACATTAAAAAATAATTTTGTCGAACGCAAACTAAATAAAAACTCAAAATGATGCTTCTAAACTGAGCAAAAAGCACGAAAAATAAAACTAGAACGCTAAACGAAAATACTCTAAAACCTCAATTTATTTCTTGTAAACAGCAAATCAAACACAGCTTATTAAAATCTCAAAAACATCAGAACAGAGTATAAAATACGATTTAATTTTCACGAACGAGACGTCGAGACATAATCAAATCTAAAATGATCACTTATGCGAACTCAATCGACAGTAAATAGAAGACTTTTAACACAAAAAACAACACCGATGTTTACATGCGATGGGCCGATATATACGTGCTCGTCATTTATTCCTGATCTCAAGTAGGATAGTATTTGATCGCAGAGTTGAAACGACTGATTTGCTAGCTGACAGACAGCGCTATAATTTCCCGACGGAATAACTCCTTTCGCGCCAATAAGCCCAATGCAGACGTGATCGATTGATTCTTGAAGCTCTCGTAATGGTGAGTAATGGGTGGGAAATAGCGATCACTAAACGTCCGCTGAAGCTTTTAGAGCAACTTGGTTGACGGCTGCGATGCTCGGGAAGATACTGCGCGCCGGTACGTGACATTGAGCATACTGCTTTTACGTTTCTCCAACTTGCATCAGGCAAAACCATATCGCTTTTAACTTTGATTCAGACTTTCGCAGAACAACTTTGAACGATTTTTATTCTGTATATGCAAATTAAAATGTCACATTTACTTCCGATAGCATTTTCCGAACTTGTTAAATTTGGTACCGATATTTTAGCCTGGTAACTATTTTCTGAGTTTCCAGCCCGTGTCGTGTGTAACAATTTGAATGCATCATCGAGGTCTTTCATGCGAATTAAATAACTGGTGCACAATTATAATAGTTCATTGTATAGAAAAAATAATCGCGAAAAAGTAACGCGATTAAGACCGTTTCGAAGCAGACATACAGAGCGAGAAATAACTGCAAAATGTAATCTTATACACTATGTAGTAGTTTATTTTCACACTTATTTTCACCATGTGAAATAAAATATTTCGTTTTACAGAACTAACATTGAACAAGTACGACTAAAACTCAAAAACTAAGTATAAATTAAAATCAAGTATGATTGTTACAGATAAACGAGAACTGTATAAAATGGAACAAAATATCTTTTTAAAATAATTCTTCAACGACAAATTATAGAAAGAGAAGAAAATGAGAAAATAAGTAAGGGCCCAGAAAAACAGGAAACGTAAGGCCTGCAGATTTGTTTGTGTCAAAAAGACAGAAACGGCGAAAACGAATGAACATTAGGTTGATGCCTTCCAGTGAAGAAAGATAGAGATATCAGAGGCATCGCAATAGATAATAAGCCTAAGAAACGCAATGCAACAAAATAATTGTTTAACATACGATTACTAATAAACTTTATCTGAATGTATACTCTAGTCATAAACAGTGCCGAACCATCTTATCAATACTTTATCACGTTTGTTGTCACGTTGAATAATTACAAGAAAAACGTGGAAAATAATATGAATTACTTGGTCAAAAGAGTACTGTAGCAGCTAAAAGCTTTGAGCGAAAAGCTAAAAAACATCAGTATTCTGGCAAATAAATTGCCGAAAGAAATTGGCAGAGATTTTCAGATTTCTTTGTAAGATAATTTGGATGTTATTACGCGCTTACCATGTCAGCGATCTGAGCGAGCGTAATTCCGAATTTGACGACGACAGTTTGTGAAGCGTTGAAGACAGGTCGTGATGCAGTGTCGTAGTCGTTCAACAGGTGGCGTATCAATCGCTGTTCGTCCGGGACCATCGCTTTCCGCCTCGACACCTGCTCACCTGACCAACAGATAAAGCTCAGGTTCCACTACTTCGATATATTGTGGACTTGTTGTACAAATTGTTGTACAACACGACGACAGGTTCAATGAAAAGCCTCCCAGATCCATGTGGTTAGGAACACGATGGCATGACTTTTGCTGCCCTTTGTTAGATATGATTTTAATAAACCAAATTATTGTTCGAGCTTTGTAGAACTACAGTTCGAACAAAAAACTTAATTATCTTACATATTACGTCATTGCTGTGCTGAAAGTTTCAGTAAAAAAATCGAAATCCATCTGTCAATATCTGGCTTGTTCCGGACTCACGGCGTCTGACGCATAATCTGTTTTCTTACAGATGTCTAACCTCCGCTTTCCGTGGACATAATCCTGTCCGACTGCGACAGGAAGCTATACTAACACAGATTGACTGATCAGTCCGCAGCTGCTGACTAGAGCTGTGGTATGTCTGCTGTCGCTACCGCACACGACCGTCCTATTGATAGATTAGTCTGTGGTGCTATAGTGTGAGGATCGTCCGTAGTGCGGGCGGATGACATTCTGACAACGTGGCAGGAGAAATATTGCCATGAAAAGTAGCATCTGTGACACCGCATGACGGTCGAGGGACTGTTACTGCCATGTGCATGCTGACGTGTGACGCTTCAGGCAAAACTGTCATGGCGGCAGCATATTGTCGTCAGGCTGATTTATTATTTTTTTCAAGAGAAACGTTTTTAAAATTATTGCTTTTGCAGGCAGCCTGTGAGCCCTTTATATCTCACAATACAGCGTCGCAATTTGCAGTGCAAATTTTGGGTAAGGTTAATTGCTACTCCCAAATTTCCCGTAACCGTGGAGGGACCGAATCCTGTGTTTAAAACAATGTTACTCAAGGTCACAAAAGCGTTCCTGCCAAACGGCATCTCATTCCGTCTAAAACAGACTGCACGAGTGTGGCAGACGCACACGGACTGATAGACCCCGATTTGATTTCGGTATAAAAATATCACCTAACAGAAAGATTGTACGTAATTTGATGACTTTATATAGCACATGAGTCAATTTTTCTACACATGACCTTATTTGAAAATTATATTAACTTCTTTTACGATTTTTTTTCTTATAACAGTGACGTCATATTCACACTTGTCACGACGCCGAACTTTCTTTCGTCGCAATGAAGACAGCGTCATAAACATCATCGCTACAACACTCGTCTCGTGTGTGTGTGATTACATGCTGCTAAAAAGTAAAAGTAAAGTTAGGTTATATTATAGTGCGCTCTAAAGCTTAGCTTAGTTTAATCTAGCGCACTTAATCACCATAACCACTTAGGCGCCGAAAACTCCCTTTTGTACCCAAGTTTCTTGGAGCTGAGAAACTGGGGAGGCAATGTGTGTAAACAACTTGCCCAATGTTGCTACCCAATGGAATAGTGGCGCGACCCGGGATTCGAACCGCGGACGCCGGGTTCTCATTCCAAGTGCGCTAACCACTACACCACCGAGCCACACACAAAAACATTATCATAAGTGACATTGGTTGCTTGCTCTTGTGTGATCACACGCTCGTGATTATTATTAACATCATTATTATCATCATTTCAGTTAACATTATCATTATTTTTCATATTAGTAGTTATACAGTTACACATCACTTAGTTAAGCTCATAATTAAAGCAAGTCCAAAGGGTCTCGGCTTTCAACTATCAATGCCAAGGCCTAAAATGTATAGGCCTACTGTAAACCCCAAATAAATCAGTTAATATTGTTATCTACTGTAAATAATAACTAAACCGCACAATATTATGGTTATATATGGCGCTATCATTTGTTACATATTTTCCCGTTTTTCTATTAACTGCTAACTTGTACCGTATATACTATATAGGCTATTATTTTCAGCCTAACACAGGCAGTATTTACCGTGCTTACCAATGGTATCCACAATGGCGTTACTGTAGCCGTCGGTGGTGGTCACGTGACCGGAATTCTTCCGGTTCCGGTTGCGCATGCGGTTTTTAACTTTGTTAGCAGCACTCTTCTTCTCTGAAACAGCGGAAAATATATAAGGACAATTTCATTTTATCGGATTACGTGACAGGACAAAACAAATGCAATTTGTGTTCAATAGTGCGCAGTTACCGTTCAGACTCTGCCACTCTGGTGAGTTTGATAGTCACTAAGTGCGCTGCAGGTTGTGTGCTCAGGCCAACTCAGCCTCCTACTCTCAGCGAGACAGGAAATAAATAGTAGCTTAGGCTTTGCTTACATAAAAATGAAACATCTGCTAAATGTTTTACTTACAAGTAGTGCGTGCTACGGGGTGGATAGGCCTACTGCAGCTGACTAGAGCTGCAGTGGTATATATGCATGCTGTCCAATTGTCCATATCTGCTGCAAACCGTGATTATAGAAAACAGAACAGTAGTTGCATACCCGATTGCGTCGTCGGCTCGCCAGACATCACGACAATGGAGATGAAAATTAAAATGTTGACATAGAATAGTTTCATTGTTATCCAGCCGTTACGTCATCGTGATCTGACCAAGCTCTGTTTATTGACACTGACATTAATGCCTGGACGATCACCTGCAACAAGCACCAAACCACAGTGGCTATATGGGTTCTTCCATTCGCAATGCCTCCCATTCCCACCACGCGATATCACTTCCCATTACAATTCCCACAACCTAATGCCACCGATAACCTAAAATATCAGATAAAATATATCTGCTGTACGATTACGCTGTTAAAAATTTCATGACAATTTTAATAATATCAGTATTGTGGAAAGCCAGAAACGAGCTGACTGCAGTGTGTTCTATTGGAAATGTATTTAGATATTGCGAGTAATCTAAATTATTGTTCAGATCACGTATATTGTTTTACTTTTAAAAGAATTTAAACTCGTGAATCATATTGCCAATTTTCTCATAAATGAGTTTTGACTCATGTTTAGGTACATCATTCTCCAGGTGCTCCAAAATATTTCGGAAAATATATTTCACTCGGCTTCGCTGAATGTTTGCACTCACTTGTTTTCCGCACTTACATATTTATTTCGTTATTTTATTCTATATGTATATGCGTTTCGAATGTGACTGTTTCTGTGATTAGTTATAGACCTAATATTTTTACAGATCTAATATTTCTGACATTGGGCAAAATACAGTCACATAATTTTGGAACTTTAAAATTTCGAATTTTACACTGAAACTAGTTGCTTTCAGTTCGCTCATTTGTGGTTCGATCAAAAAGCGCACAAAATCGCTATTCCTTTAATGCAGACCGTGCTTAAATTGTACCTTTTCACAGAGGACGCCGGACAGCTTCAGTTCGCAGAGTGCTTGTGTATATTTCGAAATTATTTGCGGATTGTTGGTATTCTTTTATCGCGTATTCTTTTTTTCCTTACTTCAAAAATTTCAGCCATCTAGCCGTCAGTTTTTCATAGCTCACGTCAATTATATCGAGACAGTTGGTCTAAGTAATGACATGCAGATGCAAACATTGAAACTGTATATACCGTACCTCGGCTGTGATGAGAACTTATTGTACACAGATAGCAGCTGGCTGCATCGACCGGTGCGCTGCGTCAGTCGTGTCGACCAACGGTAAATAAATCTCAGATCCGACAATATTCCTGGACTCTCTCTCTCTCTCTCGCTCTCCCGTCGTTCGGTTCCACGCACTCGATCCGACTTCACAACGCCTGTGGCCAGACGCATCCAAATTCACGAGACACCACGGTAACCAACGCATATCCACGGATGAGACATTCTGGCACTTGATGGCGCGCCAAATAAAAAATTGGTAAATTCTAGTGGCGAGTAACAACTATCTCAAACAACATTGAGATTGCGGATTCAGTGATTTACTCTATACTCCTCGGGTAAGTTCCAATGTTATCTCGATCAGCATGGTTTCGCGAATGGCTTATCTACCTGTACAAAACGACTCGTCCATGCTTAAGGTCGTGTGTTGTCTTTGATTTTATTATTTAGGGCAACTGTTAGTGCAGCTTCTGCGGGTTTGTTCCGGCCGCATTATTGTGTTGCTATTTGCACGTGCTTTGCCGAATTAAGCTTCACTAATGTGTTCACGCAGGCCTACAACAGCTGAATAAAGCGTTATAATGTTTGCACACCGCATCGTTAGTCTACTGAGCAGTAAATAGTTATTAACCGCAGAAAAAAAATAAGTAAGTGCATTTACTGATGACTTTGAATGACCTTCAAGGATCATTATGACGTTTATGGGTTTATGTGCATCAAATCGGTGCAACTGAGTGGAATTAATAAAACTAAAGAATTCACACAAACCTACACATGGCGTGGTGGTAGGGGACAATTGCCCCTCCTAAATTTTAACCTGTCGAAAAATTATTTTTGTCGAACAATTTTTCTCCAAAAATACAAAATGTTGGGCTAGAAATCCCGCTTGTTGGCCCTTTTGGGGTTAATGTAAACCCAAAAAAATGCAATTTTGAGCACCAATAATATCCTCTGTCGGAAATTTGCAGCTGTCTGTCAACTCCTTGCCCACCCTCACTATTCAACCGACGACGCCGCTGGTGACATTCGTTGTACGATCGCGGAAACTGAATGTTATTCATAGCATATTTAAAACACAAAAACAAAAAATGTAATAAAAGTCTAAAAAAATTCTAACAACAGTGGTGGTTTTTATGTGTAACGGTTATTACTAAGTAGGCCTAATACGCAACATGGCTCGGTTTCTTTGCAGCATCCGAAACCTGCTATTTGTAATGTCGAAAGGTAGCATTCTGAACTCACTCTCTACGAGATTGGTGCGGGAAAGGCGAATAAGAAAACCGCGACTTGACTATGATAGACGTCACACTATACTCTTTGCTATAATGCGAGACTTGCTGGAGGCCTGGTGTAGTCGTTATTACCAGCCAACGCTGAGAACAGAAGAGGAAAGTTGCAAGTTATAGCCGAACGTTAACAGGCAGAGCTAACAAAATGAAAGCGAACTGTTGACTATCAACTTTCTGTCGTTTATTATCAGGCTATTGTCGTACTGGACGGAGTACAACGAGGAACCATAGCGTCACAGTGTCTGGTAGTTTGATGCGGACTGCGGAGTGTGCATTAGCGCATGGCTATAGTAGGCTACACTGCATCTAGCGTCGTGTGCCGATCGATCACATGCACAGCTGCTAATGCTGCCGCTATAATTACACTCCAGGAACTATCGACACTTCCGTAGCCTCGCAAGCTCTAAAAAGCACTATTCTGGTATTCTTTGTATGTACACAGAATTAAACAGTATAATTACCTCCGTCGAAAAAAGAAGGTTATGTTTTACCTGCGTCTGTCTGTCTGTCTGTTTGTATGTCCGCCTGCCGCTTTGTTTGTCTGTAAAATTTACGAACAGATTTCGATGAAATTTTCTGACGCATTGTGTGTGCCGATCTGGATCTGGATCAGGGGTTCCTCATGCCGTAAGTGTTTTGGAATGTTTTTCAAATGCGACACTTATAGACAGCCAACTATAATCGGTCAATATTTGATGAAGTTAAAAGTTATAATTTATTAATGTCAACTTCAATCTTAGTAGGCAAGACAGATAGCGGAATTTCATGCAGCATCTTTATTAAATCTCGGTGGCTTACATTTTGGACCACTTTGTATATCGCACATCTGTTACTTCACATCTGACCAACTTTTGGCGACAACCTTGGCTGTCGCCGGCGTTAATTAATCGACGGATCTGATTGATCGATCTCCGTGTTGATACGTAATTAACAATACTGAGATTCAAGTCACACAAACTCAAGTGACAACTTGGACTTTGTCAGTGGTTAGTTTCATAAACGATTGGATTATAAATATTTTGTAGGACTACAGAAACGAGCATTATTTTGAAGAAAATTAACTTGCTGATGAAGCTAGAATAGTATTATTCTGCAGATGTTATGTAGCAAGAACTGATTAGCTTATGATGTTACGATGTTTATGTTTTACACACGCAGTGTCACGGTCACTGTATTTATTCCGATTGCTGTGGACGTGTGAACAGCGAGGTAGGCCTATAGGCGTATAGTCTATGATAATCGGTAGACTGCCGTCACGAACTATGACATTAATTGTTGTTTCTGATTATTATTATTATTTATATTATTATTATTAAAAGACAAAGGGCCGAAGCCACTAACATGTCATAAAACAGTGAAATATTGTGTCAGACTTACACGTTTGTGGATTTGGTAAACGAATTGAATTTTAAGTGAATTTTGCTACGAGTTTTATTATTTTAGTGTCGAAGAGTACTAACATGCGTACTAACCCACTTTAGAACTTAAAACATAAATAACGCAATGTTAGAATGCTGCAGGATGATAGTGCGTTAACGCTGTGATCCCACTTTAAACCATTGGATAGGATAGGGCTTAGGGGCCAATTTATTATAAACGTTTCGTAAACTACGAGCATATTAACTGCATCAATTTGTTCAATTTATTATTTAATCAACTTGTGATTATTTTGGAAAAAATTATGGTTTTGTCCAAAATGTATACTTGTACCAGTCCAAACGGTGTTTTGTCTACAGGGTGGGCCAAAAAAACTGCGCCAAATTTTTCTTGCAATAATTTTGGTAAATATGGACCGATTTTAATAATGTTTTCACTGTTACATTCTCAGATGAACTGAAAAAGGCTAGATTAAAATCTACCACCTCACCTCAAATCTGTTGCTGCACTACCTTGTGAAAATTAA
>Ga0209052_1000807_pt1 | contig 10660 bp, 7 predicted proteins | sample WorMetHEROISLAND_2_FD_187409 | JGI IMG/M metagenome (GOLD analysis project Ga0209052, IMG submission 187409) | Marine gutless worms symbiont microbial communities from Max Planck institute for Marine Microbiology, Germany - Olavius sp. 4 HERON... | ecosystem: Host-associated > Annelida >...
GGCAAAGTTTCGCGCCGATCGGCCTACGGAGCTCTGAGATCTCGCGGTGAAAAAAAAACATCAGCAGTAAAACATAAGCCCACCTGGAACTATGGTTCCGGGTGGCCTAAAAAATGCCGAAAGGAATCGTCGTGTGTCTATCTCGCATTCTCGCTCGTTTTTGTCGACTGTGTTCGCCTTGTAAGCGAACACCGTTTGCGTTTAACAGACTGCTATCAATAGCATATTTTCACAGTTTGATGAGTATGTAAAAAGTAGTTAAATGATTTTTCATGTGCTTTCTAGATCTGTTTTTATGTTTTAATGTTCTTAGTCATTTTAAAATCGTACCTTAGTTTTTACTGTAACTTTCTTTGTATTTTATTATTACCCGGTGTATGTTTTTTTTCGCGAATATACGTGTTTAAATGTCAATGCCAGTCGATATTATTATTACAAACGACAAGTAACCGATTAGAATCTTAGCCACCATTCAGTTACTCATGGGCGAAGTAGTCTCTAAGGTATAGAAGCAAATACTGGAAAGATCGCTGGCCACTGCTGGAAAATAACTGACAAATCCTGCATTACAGGGATGTTCCTAGGAATATCGTATCTTGAATATATCTTCGACAGCTGACACGCGGTGCCGCAGAGTCTACGGGACGCGATGGCACAGGCACAGTCACTGAGAGGGCCAAATCATCAAGATTCAATGGGTAATTAACTTATACGTTTAACGGCACTGTGGCCCACTCGAACTAAATTTTGCAGAACCATGTCCCAATGGCCTCTATAACACCCTCACCAAACTGAAACTATCGGGCGAACTTCTCTTCCCAAAAGCCCTTCTCAAGTTTCCTCGTCCACTTCCCTTTTCTCCCAAAATTTTCCGACTTTTTCTTTCCCCTTAACTTGGGCCTTACTTCTTAAACCCAGGAAGATGTGGGCTACGCTGTGAACTCCCATGAGGAACCCGGCTGCCAAATAGCTTCCGATGCACTTTGAGTTAGAAACGGAAGTACTCGTGATAGTTATGTCGAACAGCGCAGGTACTGCTGAGCGCGTATTAGCTATGGCGAGTCTGTCTGTCTGTCTGTCTGTCGGTTGCGACCCAGTACCGATTCAAGCCCAGATGAGATAGAGACTCCCTAGTTTCTTACGAGGTAATTTGTTGCCGCTGGGTGAGGAGATTCCCCTCGTACGAGGGCATCAAATAGGGGTACCACCCCTCCTCCATTACAAATCGTAATTTTACTACTATTGGCTCGTCTAGGGTGAAAACACGGACTTGCTGCTTATCATAATAGCATAAACTGCTGACGAGCTTTCCGATGGTACCAACACCGATGACCTTGAACGACCTTGAACGCCCAAAATAGGGGTTTTTAGTGAATTTTTCGTGATTTTAGGCTCTGATACGCATTTTAAGAGTGAATTGCGCCGAAACCATTCAGGATAGACTAGGACAAGCTGCGCACGAAATGTTTGGCATTAGACGTAGATTTCAACAGTGTAAGGTTTGATCCCCTAGGTTCAAGGAGTCCTCCGTACGAATACATCAAATTTGGGTATCCTTCAAAACGTGCGGTTTCTGCTACTGTCGACTAATCTAGCACCAGAACGGTTGCAGATAGACACAGACTTGCTGCTTATCATAACAACCACTGTTGACGAGCTTCCCGGGGGTACCAACGTCGATGACCTTGAACGACCTTGAACCCCCAAAATAGGGGTTTTAACCTTTTAAGTGAATGTTTCGCTATTTCAGGCTGCGACGCACACTTACAGTGAATTTTCGCTGAAATATACTGGAGATAGACCAAGTAAACCTGCGTACGAGATTAAACTGATGCTGTCGCGCGTCTCGTGAGCATTAGCTCAGATTTCTTGTTGTGTGAATATCTGCTGTGGAGACAAATAGTACGTGGGGCGGTGCCCCATTGACTTTTGATTACGACCGCATCTTAAGTGTATACACCACAAACGTATTAGCAAGTACAGCAATCTACCTTAACCAACCTTAACTAAAAATAAACCTCTAAGGTTTCGACATGACATTTAGCGTGTAGCGATCCGATCGTCCATCGTCGCCACGAACTTGAAGTGAGCGCATACGTCGACAGAGTGTCTGTCGGACGTCTGCGAGCGCAAGGCACGTGCGACGAAATTTGAGCGAGCGAAGAAGCCAGCCAGTCAGTCAGTCAGGCACCTATCATTGCTGTGGGCGCCCGGGGCACGACCGACAGAAGCTCGGGGTCGTTTGGTCGGTCGCCGTCTATTGATTTTTACTCACTGCACCGACGACGACTGACTGACTGACTGACTGGTCGCCGCCGACGGACAAACGAACAATGGATGAGGCGGCGGCGAGAAGGCATCGCGTCCGTGGACCCAGCCGACCGCATCGCTGGCACTACTCGGCGGCGCCGCCGGCCGTGCGAGTCGTCGCGTCCCTTCAGACTCGCGCCGGATTGTTTGACGAATGGTGCCGACCACATGCCGCCGATAGGCACAACTCGGCACTACCGCAAATCACCGTTATAAGAATAATTTTATTATTAATTATTACTAATAATAATAATCTATAGCTTATGTAGCGCCAGTATGTCAAAAAGACTCCAGAGGCGGTTAGTGTTTGTTGCACAGCGCTTGTGCCTCAGATTCTGCCGACGAGCCTCTTGCCGGCAATGTACACTTTAGAGATTTACTTACTTACTTACATGCACTCTTCCTCTAGTGGCTCTACTCAACTAATGCACTAAACATGTAAGTAAGTAAGTAAGTAAGTTAACAATTAAGCAAAAAGTCACAAAGCGCCGCAGTCTCAATCAAACAGAAACATTTTCAATAGTTGTTTTAACAGTTCAAAACGTCTGTTGGATCGGCAGATTATCGCACAGCCGCGATCCAGCTGCCGTGAAGCTTCGGTCACCTGTCCATTACAGTGTACGCGACACTGCACAAGTGTAGCACAAGCTCACTCGCAGCTCCTTGACGACCAGTTGACAGTCGTCCGATAAGTACGACGTACCGGGCGAGGCTGTGTAGTTTATTTTATTTAAAAAAATATGGCAGCACAATTGCTGGACTAAAGTTACTAAATTTAGAATAATCCGTTTAGAGTTCACGCAAATTCACAAATAAACCAGTAAGCAGTAGGCTAATACGAAGTACATGAGGAAAAACATAATTAATATCATAATCGATAAGACTAGGAAACCGGTAACTGGCAGTTACTAAAAGCAAACCGGATGAATTATAAAAAACTCGAGGTTCTGGGATTTCTGAAATGACCGACTTTGTTCTATCTTTGACCACTGTGCCTGGAGTTATATAACCACCCATAAACGCATCCAGTCAAGCGTGATGATTGAAACATATTTATCACGCGCACCAACTTGCAAAATCATAGTCGTGGCATTGTGTTACGCCATGGTCTCGGGTGTATTGTTCTATAGACCAGCACAAGCTAAAACTAACTGCTTCGACTTTCTGTGGACATAATGGACAGCAAGTCGTAGTCGTACAGCAAACTGCACATCGTTCTGTGTGGACTTGCTGTTGTACAACTTGTTGTGGGTTTGTTGCAAAGCTTGTTGTACAGCATTTTGCGCAAAAAAATCCACAACAAATCGAAGTAAGTGGAGTTTGTGTTACTGAATGGCTGAAAGGGCACTCGTTCGACACTGGCAGTCACTGCCTATTACAATAAGTAAGCTGCCTGTTGCCCAATCTCCATCTGGCGTACGCTAAATATGACATCCTTTGGACATTTCTGGACTTTAATTTTACGTTTTACGGCTAATGCTTTCAATTTATCGTTTCGAGTTGTACCCTGCGCTCTTTCTGTGATGTAGTTCGGCCGGACAGCTGTTGATGTAGGCCTACTATGTGCCTTGCTGGTCCATCATAGCTAGGCATGACACATAAATATTCCTGTTCATGTGGGCATCTGAAGTTACGATTTTATAGTTGTTTCAATGCATTGTTTAGCAGGAGCAAGGCTTCCAATTCTGAGTTAGTTACTACTGAATTATTGAAAACTTTCTGTATACCAGTGCTGACCTATGCTCTAGAGGTAACGGACCCAAACAGGACTGTTACTTCAATGCTAAATAACTTGATAAACAGAGCTATTTGTAAAATCTTCAATTGTTGTGACAGTGACACTGTTAACGACGTAAAACACTTTCTGGATGTTTGTGATATACGAAGTTTGTATCAAGAAAGACAATTAGCATTTCTTTATAAAACCAGTCTTTTGGATAATAGTGTGTTGCAAACTGTTTTAGTGTGTTGAAATTAGGTTTTATTGTGTGTGTTTTTAGTATTTTAGTGTGTTGATTTGATGGTGTGTTACTGATTGTGGCTGTCTTTTATGACGAAATAAAGATATATATGTATAAACGTTTGCTTCTGTATACGTACCAGTTATAGGTGTCATATCTACTTTGGAAATAGACAAACAAAAATACATAAATAAATACCAACGCGTTGCAAGCGCGCAAGGTGAATCGACGCTACAGAGCGTCGTGGAGTCCAGACACTGACTGCACGGCGGGTGGTGACCGCTGCGCGGGGGTCGCCACGCCGCGGTGTGTCCAAGGACAGGAGACGGTCAGGCGGGCGTCGTCGACGTGGTTTATACGGGAAGCGTCGGCGGTCGCTGGCCGGGCGCGCGGCGGTAACGGCTCGCAGAAGCTGACGGATTACAGCTGGCCGTCGGTCAGTCAGTCAGTCGCACGGTCTCGCGTCTGCTCGCGACGAGACGCCGCCGCCTGGCACGGATTTGACGCTCCCAACGTCGCCCCCAGAACGACCGTTAGACAGTCGCGTCGCGACGATTCACGAAACTAAGTGATAATATTTTAACGGTGACACACAAAAATATCATGAAATTCAAGCGATGCAGAGTGGCAAAGCTACGGAACAATGCGCAGTTGCGCTGTAATGTTTCTACTGGATCGACAATTACACGGAGTCGAATGGCATCGGAGTTTCAGCGGTTATGAAGAAACATCGAGCGAACACGTGCCCCAGTGCGCCGTAGCTGGCGACGCCAAACCCGCTGTAAGTGTACTGGCAACGACAGCGAATCGCGCAACAGTCATACAAAATACGACAAAAGTCTTTGGCCATCCTAATAGGCCGCATTACAGGTCTTGCTCGTCCATCTGTCCGTCTGTCTGTCTGTCTGTATGTCCCGTACGGGCTCCAAATCCGAAAATGGAAAGGCGCAGAATCACCAAAATTGGTGTGAATGTTCCCCATCGCAGGAGTAACCAGTGTGTCAATTTTCACTTCAAAGGGTCAAATGTCAAGGTCGGAGGACGTCAAAAACGGGAAAATGACGCATAATTATCTCGCATAAATGTTTACTTTTGGCTCACGGCGCGAGCCTGCCGCACACACCAGGCGCAACGCTTAGGACGCTATAGGCAGTGTAAAAGCGGACTTAACAGTTAAAAATCAAAATAAGTAAGCGCTGTATTGCATAACTAGGTGGACGGCCGCATATTGTGCCAGCACTGGGCCGACATCTTCGCTCGTTTGTAATGCTGACATGACTGCTTGGCTGGCGTTGATCTGAAGCTGCGTAATGTACAAGACTGTGACGCCGGGGAATATTGCTAAGAACAACAGCAACATCAACAACACTGTCCGGCCGGCATTACGTACGACACGGACGAATGACGTCACACGTCACGTGACCAGGAGGTGAGCACGCACGCGCCAATCGTCGACTTCCTTATTCGTCGCGTACTCGTCGTACCCTCGCCGCGCTATTCACTCATTCATTCACTCATTCACCGACTCGCCCGCCGTCTGCATGTGAGCTATGAGGCGATTGACGTCGACGACTCGCCGCTGCAACCCACACCCCACGCGGCACCATTTTCCTCGCAGCGACTGCAGTGTCAGAGACGCCCTGACTCCATGCGGGCGTTCACCGTCACCGCCAAAGGCATGTGACACGGACGCCCCGCCCCCACCGACGCTTGTTTGCCGAAAATCTTCTGCAATGGCAGAATGAACCAATTTTTTGCATCTCGTCAGGACAGCAAAGAATACAAGATGTGCCACTGTGTAAGTGATAAAAAGTGTACATAATGTACCAAAATCGTTTGGCGATCAGCCCCACCTGTGCAATTTTTATCACCTTCACAACGACATTCCCAGAATCTGTAGCTGGATTTAAAGGTGTGGCCGTAGAAAGAAGAAAAAGGACGGAATACAAAAGAGGAGGAAGGGAAGGAAAAGAAGGGAAAATGGGAATTAACGGTAGAGTATGAAGAAAAGGTTGCTACCAGTGATTCGCGCCCATGTACTGTGAATACGGTGGTCCCAATTCGTCGCAGCAGCCGTCTCTGCGCACTCCCCATTGCCTCACGCTTCTGTCTGCAGTCATTTGACGAGGCGACGTCCGACCGCCACTCCGCGAGTCACTGCAGGCCTCCATTCGACGCTCCTCACGTAACCGATCGAACGATTCAGAGGCGAATCGATTTCTGCCCCGCTGCAGTAAACAGACGGGCACCAGACATCACCGGTGGCATAGTCGCTTTGACGCTGAGTGCGGGTCGGTCGTAACGTTATGTAACATTGATAAGCTATACATGTATGCGCTTCATCACGGTCTAGAGTGTATTATGCGAGTGTAACGAGGCATAATACACTCTAGACCGTGATGACACGTGCTTATTTCACGAATGTGCTCGACGGTGTGCTCTGTCTGGGACCTGCGTGTGATCAATAGACGCAAGACGCGTTTCAATCGTCACGCTTGACTGGAGCGAGACTATGGGCGGTTATAACACTCCAGTCACTGTGGTGAGAGATAGGGCGACGAAGTAGGTCACGAAATAAAAAATACATCTAACTACAATTACAATTACACGGCCTAACGTCAATTCGTTTCAGTTGACATATCTGTGCAAAAACACGGTAGCATACAGATTTGGCCCATTTGGGGGTTTAAATCCCCATCGCGGACAAGTGCTTAGAATAAAAATTATACCTCAATACTATATATACTACGACGTGCAAAGTTATCTCTGACTTTCTGCTTTACCGTTTTATGGTGAATAATAATAGTACAGGTATGTTTTATACAGCATATCTGTTATTTTCAAAACTCAAAATGCAGGTTTATAAGAAAAGAAACAAAAAACACAAATGGGGCGATAAAAAAGTTAAATGAAAAGGGAAACCAAAAAGAGGGCAGATAAAATAATGTACAAGTCCCTTTGCGAAATTCTGCGTCCGTTACTGGCTGCACTGAAATTGCAGTTTCCTGTAGATCAACTATTCCCAGAATCCGTAGCTGGATTTAGAGGTGGGACCATAGGCGGATTTAGGGGGGCCATGGCCTCCCAAGATGCCAAAAGTCGCCATTTGCCTTGCCTTGCCTATGCAGTGCATTATGGCCTTGAAGTTGCAAAGAATGCAAGCGCAAACCCACTGTCCAGGCACAAGTAGCTTGCTAGAGAAAAACTTAACAGTTAGCACTAAAATGCCACGAAAATACTGTATTTCGACATTAAAATATCCAAAAAAATTTCTGGGTTCGGCGCTAGAGTGCCCCCCCAACTGCAACACATGGATCCGCGTATGGGAGGGACCGTGGGAAGAAGAAAATGTATAGAGTACAAAAGGCAGGAAGGAAAGGAAAAAAAGGAAAAGTCTGTTTTATGCATTCCTCTGAGCAATCGGGATTATTTCGACAGTTTGAACAAGAAGCTCAGCTACTGCTAGGAGAACAGGGCGTCAGCTTTGTGCTTTCATCTCACCATAATGCTACTCTCGGAAATTGGGCTTTTTTGAGTTTAGTTATTCGTTATGTGTGGGATTTCTAGCAAACCTACATGGCAACGGACGCATGCGAGTCAACAAGAATAGCAAGTTGTATGACGTGTCCTTTCTAAACAACCCCCGCAATTATCGCGTAAAAAGTATATCGACAAAAGTCCATACGGAATATTTCTGTTGTTGCTTTCACGATAACTTTGGCCTAATTTCTAAAGGTTCGGACGATATGGCGACTAAGGGCACTGACATTATTGGCTGTTTTCGACCACCCCACTGTTAACTGACACCTCCTCGCGCGAGAACTCTTAGCGAATATCCGCATAATATCACCGGGAGCTAGAGTCGCTGGCAAACATTTTCGTCGCCGACAGTATGGGAATATCTTTATTCTTTTTCACATAGTTGTCTCCGAAAGCGAGGCAGAAATAATCTGCGAGGAAAATGGTGCCGCGTGGGGGCGCCGGTTCGGTGTGGGTTGCAGCGGCGAGGCAGAAATTATCTAGTCAAACCCACGACGCAAACAGATTTCAGCATAAAATGGCATCTCAAGGTCATGCAAGGTCAAGCATTTTGAGGTCACTGAAAAGCGGATAAGGCACTTCATGAGCCGCATAATAATGCTGGCTTCAATTCTAAAGGTTCTGCAGATATGGCGACCAAAATTCCAAAAAAAAATCGCCGGTTCTGACCACCCCAATGTCGTTTGTCGCCCCTAGCCATGGAACCCCACGAATATCCGCATGAACCTTATATTGCCTCAAAGTTCGAGTCCCTGGGCTACATTTTTGTTGCTGACAGACAGTATCTGTCAGTATGGGTCTATCTTCTTTCAAATTTCCGTAGTGAGCTCAGAAAAAAGTACCATTTGTGCAGTAGATTGCGGTACGGCAGTTCAAGGTCATCCAAGGTCGTTGATTTTGTATCAGTTGAAAGTGTCCATATGCCATCCTATAGTAATCTTGGCCCTATCTTGCACCGTTTCTGAGATACGGTAACTTAATTCGTTGAAAATCGCCAATTTTCTCTACCCCTGTTATTTAGCGCCCTCTAGACGAAGCGGGCAGTGTAGATTTCGTGATCATAGGTTGCGTTTTAACAGTGTCATGGTGTGACAGACAGACAGACACCTTTGCGATATCCATAACACGGGACATCTGCATAGCAAGCTATGCTGACGCCCTGTAATAAAACTACGACCTTGTCTATAATCATCATATGATAAGAGTAATAATAAATCCCTGCAGAGACTGCGTGATAAAAACCCGCCGATGAGGACTAAGCGCAAACGCTACTCGGTGTCTGCGTATAATGGTGCCTCGTGCGGATCAAAGTGTAATGTTCCTATAGACCGTGACCGATCGTATTGATCACCGGCAGAAATGAGCACTGCAGACTCGCCGTTGCAGCGTATGCTTTCTTCACTTCCCACCGATGCTCTTTTCAACCCACTATCAACGGAAATTCGCGCAGCAAATAAACACAAATTCTTGTTTATATTTGACGGATAGCTACAGCGTTGCGCTCTGAATTTCCTGCTTGTCGTTTGCTTTACTAAGTTGTTGGCTTTGTTCGCTTATGCGTGCGAGCTTGACATTTGGTCACATTTAGGCGTTCTACGGATACTTCTAGACGTCTGATCTAACCTTTGTCTCTATTTATTATTTATTTATTTGTTTATTTGCTATCATTTGTGATAAATAAAGATCATTATTAAAATTTATCTGACTCTACCTGGGACCATACCGGTTTTGAGCGAAACGACATTGCGATATTTAGTTGGACTTTTGTACATTAACTCGAGTCAAAAAACAAGACACGAACTTTTGTCCTTATATTCTTCAGATATCAACCAATTTGCGAAACTCTTTCACTGACAGGCTCTTTGGGAAATCTGCAATGGAACGCATTACACGTCCCACCGCACCTAACAGGTGTCGCTACACTACCTTGTGAAATGTCCGCTCCCTACAGTGCGTCTAATAGGGCTGTGCCTGCAGGCTTGGTGTCGAAGCAGTCCGGAATGTAACGAGAGAATATTACAACTGAAATAAAAGACAGAAGGCGTGATGGATAGCGAAAGTGGTAAGAATGAAAATAAGAAAAATATCGTATAGATGCATGCATGCTGCAACCACTTGAGGACCGACCAAGTGTTGCCGGTGTCAGCCGCTGCAGGCACGTGCCTATCTCACTCCGTCCCGTCCAGTATAGCTACTCTATAAATACTCTCAGAGCGGTTTCGTTTTTGCAGCCATTTCGTCGTCTTTAAGGCATCCTATATATATGTAGGAACAGCCGAACATGTATTTGCGGTTTACTGACACATTTTTGCCTTTCAGTTCTGCACAGTGCCCTTGAAACAGTTTGCCGTGGCAGAGGCACTTTGTCGTGCTTAATATTAAAGACGGCCACAGTTATATGAATGAATGAGTTTATTTCGCACACTTGCGGCTATGAAGATAGCCGAATAGCTGAATAACAGTGCAGTGCAAACACTGCAAAGAACAATAATAATGATTAAATAACATGGCACTAGGGATGCATGGTTGCGGGACACATGAAATGAAATTTATTGTGGTGTTGCAGCCAAAAGGCTGGATTGCGACAATACAGTACATGTATAGCCTACCCTAGCCTATACCATACAATACGATGTAATAACAAGATCTAAGCAAGCCCAGGCTTGCAACACCGCTACATGCTTGCGTATTAGTGACATATTTACTTATTTATTTAGGTACTCACTTATTCACTCGATTACTTACAAGATATGTACTGCAGCCACTGCTGTACAAGTTGTCCAAAATTGTTCTAATATAGTTGAGTAGTGGACAACATACTATATACGACTCGGTTCTGTGAACACGGC
>Ga0209052_1000808_pt1 | contig 10658 bp, 6 predicted proteins | sample WorMetHEROISLAND_2_FD_187409 | JGI IMG/M metagenome (GOLD analysis project Ga0209052, IMG submission 187409) | Marine gutless worms symbiont microbial communities from Max Planck institute for Marine Microbiology, Germany - Olavius sp. 4 HERON... | ecosystem: Host-associated > Annelida >...
AATCTTAGGGGGCGGGGCGGCGCACCCCCTGGCATCCCCCTGGCTACGTGCTTGGGTTCTTCTGACTGCAGTAATCGAGGTACGAGTTGGGCAACGTCATAAATTCGCTGTCGCAAAGCTAGGGAGATTTGACATATAAATTAATTAATCAATCAATCAATTCATTTTATTCGGCAGCTAGAGAACAGCTGTTCTACAGGTAGCCGGATATTATTACATCGCGTGTAATGTGAATGCATGGCTCAAAGATAAATATTTAATAATGTTGTTTTCATCAACAGCAGCATTTGGGTATGCCTAATTTGTCAGTTGCTGCCAATTACTGTAAAGACGGCAGATGAAGAGGGAAAACAAAGAAAATTTATTACACGCAATATAAGAACCACAGATATATTTTATTATGAAAACCGATCATTTGTTCACATAACAATGACAACGTTACTACCATATTACTGTCCCCATGCAAACTGAAATGCGAATCGCCAGTCTTTCGTTTCTGACTACCCTTCAAATTTTCACTGGAGACTCCGACGGTCCGACCCAAAATCTTTCACGTAAATGTAGGCCTATGTTTTAGTGTTTTATTATGCGGTCGCCTTAATAGGCCGCATTACGGGTCTTGCCCGTCCATCTGTCCGTCCGTCCGTCCCGTACGGACTTCTAACTGGAAGACAAGAATCCGTAGCGTTATAAAAACCAAAGTTGCAACGCCACTGGCAGCCAAATGTTTCAGTTCACAAGTAGGCTGCTATAGACGTTATTTAGTGCGGAGTAATTGTCGTACTTACCGAGCAAGTCAGCTACGGCGAGGTTCAGCATGAGATAGGCGTCAATTCCTCGGTTTGACTTGTCCAGTCTGATGATAACGATGACCAGCGCATTGCCGATCACCGACAGCAGAAACACGATCACATACACTCCTATCAGAGTCGCCGTCAGCGGCTCGGCGTACGTGTACAAACTGTCCTTGAACGATCTCTCAAGGTCAGCCATCAACTTCCGGTCGAGCTCACCCAGCCACACCGCCGACATGTTGTTGTCGTTGTCACCGGAAGTGACGTTGTCGGCGTCGTTGCGCGATGACGTCATTGCGCCGCGTGTGTTCTGCTGACGTCACCGTGACGTCACGGCGGTTACAGTAGCGTCCCGGCGACTAGCCGCGAGGTGCAGAGTCTGTCTTAGCTGAGGGTTAACTCGCTCGTTGGACCAGTAATTGGCTGTCCGACGTGACGTCAGTCACCAGTCTGACGTTAGTTCGCTATATACTGCCTAGCAACCGATACCGCATCACTAGCCTAGACTAGCGCCAGCAGCATCAGCACCAGGCGGCCACATTCTCGAAACTTTCCTCAGACATTTTCCTAAGATCTTTCCATAGGAAGTTTCGAGAATGTAGGTCCAGACTCCAGGATTCGTCGCCACAGTACGCACAATCTACACGCTGGACCGCACCGAATGAAGTCTCTCACCACCCTAGGACAAGGCGTGAACAAGTACTTCTGGCGCAAATCAGATGTCGCGTGCAGCGTCCGACATTAGTTCACTGTACTTCCTAGCAACCGATACCGCATCAGCAGCATCAGCAGCAGCAGCGGCGGCGGCGGCGGCACTGACTGCTATGGTCTGCTGCGCGAAGATTCAAAGCACTTGACTGTTCACGTCACGAGTGCTAAGCTAACCCGGTGCCGCGACTAGACGTGACTGACTAGTAACACAGCAGTGTCGGAGCCTGCGCTTTACTGATACCGCGCCAGGCACACTGACCCCCATCGGTGATGCGTCAATACACCAGCTTTTCAACTCCACGCGATATCGATTTTGTTAACCGCCTTTCGTCTTTTCACGCAGTTTAACGTCCATCTGTAGTTCAAATCACGCCCGGAGTCGACGTGGCTTTTTGACCGTGCTTACTCGGATTAGGCGCTCCTGCGAACTTTGTTAAGGGATGCGTTATATGGATTGATTTATTGACTGATCATTTATTGTTAAAACTAAAATTGTTCGTTTAACGAAACTCGCAGTGGTATCTATCAATAACAAGTACGAGATCCATCAAAGGAATCGGGGCCCTAATTGAACATACACGCAAAAAATCTATCAAAATAGGACTGTTCATAACTACAAAGTACAGATTGTTTGGGTAGCGTCTGTCGTATCTCCGCCGGTCGCAAGACGCGATAAAGCTAAAACTAAAAACAAAAGTTAAAAAGTTTTATTTCATTATGCACACCGTATAGGCGGCGTTTTTAAGTTTTATGTTTATCGCGTGCGATTTAGTTTAAAGCTTTGTTCTAGTTTTATCGCACGTCACCGATACTGATATATTCTTAGATCGCTCGTGGTCTTCCGTAGGATAATGTCTTATCACTTAGTTTTGTTGATCCACTGACAGGAACCAAAAGTCACCGCAATTATACTGCATAGCCTATATCATCATCGTCATCATATTTATTTTACGAAAACGCCACAAAATAGGCTACTAATCAATTCAATCGGATTGCTGCCAAAGAAGCATAATGCTCACGGACACACAGTAAACAACTCGGACAGCTATACCAGGCTAGCTTTAGTTTGGTAGGTTTTCTCGACTCAGCTGTAACACAGATTGGTCCGTAATAATGAATTGATCACGACACCTGCCGGTTATATGAATGATAGTGGCGTATACCTTAACACGAAAATACAACACCGTGGCAATACGCTGATAGGAATACAGATTGGAGCGAGTGAACCGCCTTGGTTTGCTCAACCTTTAGCATATACGTCACTGTTAGGCCGTAATGTCAGGCATATCGAACAGCAACCAAAGCTGGGGTCGAAACTCGAATCTCTCTATCGACCGAAACCGAATCCCGCCGCCTGCCAACACTAATAAGCAGCAATGAATTGCGTATTGACGAGTCGACTAGCAAGACTAGCAAATCAGCGAGTTAAGCGTTATTGATCGGAGGCGAATTATTTGTGTCTGACTGCGTCTCGATCCGTGCACGCCAAACTACTTAGCGACGGTCTCACGCGGTATTACAGCTAATAAGATCCATTTCGCAAAACGCGGAAAACTGGAAAATTAATGGCTACAATGAAAACGGGTAATCGTGTGTGACGTGCGCATTTTCAGGACTATAGTGAACTACGTATGACTAAATAGGCCTATGGGTTTTGCCTTTGTGGGGGAGAATCTACTACTTTGATGGATAGTTCTGCGTGTAAATTAAAGTTCTATAATAATGGACAAGCACTGTGTGTAGAGAGTGATTAGTGCTGAGAGCTAAGAGGCGAAAAGGTGTATCCTTTTGTGCGAGGTCTGGGTTCTCATCATTTCGCGAAATGATATGCAGCTCGTTGCCATCTAAACAGTGATATGGTTCCGTTTTAATTGTCGTTCTGGTAATAAAACGTTTAAGACGTTTTTTGGTACATTCTGAGTTCACTTCGAGTAACGGGGCCCTGCACGCATGTCAGAACTCCAAACCTCTTGCTGTCTTTAGCACGCGCTCGGAGGAAAACCAGCAAAAACTAGTAAGCCTACGACCTGGCTTTTTGTCGGTGTTCTAGACTACGTACGTGACGTATTGGATGTGAATCTTGTTATGTGATGGCGCTATGCAATCTCATGCATTATACAAGCACTTCAGACACCGGATACAACCACCATGCACTGCGGGGACCGACATATTTCGCGGTCAGTAGCGTCATGGGAGCTATTTACAACGAACACTGTAACATTGAAATCCGCACGAACAGCATCTGTTGCAAATAAAAAATTAACTAGAAATTTGGGGCAGAGCCCAACGCGAAGCCGCCCGGCGCCATAAGTCCGACTGGGGAGACAATCTAAAAGGTTGAAATTCCGCTCGTAGCAACGTCACGTGCACGCTCAGTGTTGATCTTGGGTGGGCCAACATGCGCGCCTATAACTTGTTTTGTTAGTGGACCAAAGTACACAGTTTTTTTCGCTTAACGTGGAAGGGGCTGTAGTTGATCACTTGCTTTTCCGATTTTTGATATCTCAATAATTGATACGTTTGATATCTCATCAATCCTTTCCGGAAATATTCCCGATCAAAGTCTAAAGTAGTCAGAAACGGCGCCTAATTGTGGACGTTTTTTTGCCATCCCGAATTTTAGGGGTGCGGACCCCCAAAGTTGTACCTAAATTGCCATGCCTGCCTTGCGGCACTACACGTTAGTGAATCAAAATTTTATATATACCCAACGTGGGAGTGATTTTCGATATCGCGATCCGTTCCGGAGATATTCACGATGGAAGTCTGAAGTTGTCCGAAATCGCGCCGAATTATGGACGTTTTTTGCCCTCCAAAATTTCAGGGGTGCGGGCCCCCAAATGTTGTACCCAAATTGTCATGGACCAATCACTTTTCACGTGAAGAAGTTTCGTGAGGTTACTTCCCCTAGCCCCAAAGTTATAGGCGCATATACGCTGAATGATAAGTCAATTTTTGAATGTTCATTGTCAAGAATTGTTGGAGGGACCCCCGTCCCCGGTGAGATGTGCGCTAGCAAGTCTTGGTCATTCTCTATAGCGCGTGTAAAAATTTCAGGGGGCAGCACCCTCTATGAGCCGAAATATGGTCTTCCGAAAAAGTTGATTTTGGTGGGTCAGAGACCACCTCCTCTAGAACTGTGTTGTTAGTGGATCAAAATTCACCCGACTTTATCCGCCAACGCGGGAGGGATTGCCGTCTATCACATATCTTTCCGATTCTCGAATTCTTGATTCTTTCCGGATATATTTGCAATCGAATTCTGAAGTTGTCCCAAATGGCACAGAATTTTGGACGCTTCCCCCCACTTTTTTTCTGGGGAGGGCCCCAAAATTTTGGGACCTACATTATAAAATACAATATACTTCCGATCACATGGCAAGTTTCGCGGTGATCAGCCGACGGAGCTCGGATATCTCGCGCAAAAAAAAGAAAAACATCAACAGTAAAACATACGCCCGCAGGGAACTAACGTTCCGGGCGGCCTAATAAACGTCATTCTGCCAATGGCTATCACAAATCGGTGCTAATCCACGGATCACAGCTACAACTTGACCTAATTGTTTGGCCTAGTCAAATTATTCAGCTACCCGGTACTGGGAATCTGCTAACAATATATACATAGCACGTTTTATATACGCTAACCGCGTCCGATATTTTTCTTTCTCTTGGATTGTTACAGATAGGCTACATTGAGACGGTGTCGATGCTACAGAATGAGATGCCATTTGTCAGTGACATCCATGTGGCCCCGAGTAGGTTTAACATTGAGTTAGCCAGGGGGCACAGTCTCTGACCCACGGGAAGGAAAGACTTGGGGGTCGAAACCCGCAGTAAAAATTTCCATTGCAAGCTGCAGTCGATTGTGACTCGCGGTGATGCTGCCTGTAAATGACTGCAAATGACTTTTGGTCCTTGTTTTTTTATTTGGTGTCAGCGACAAAGGCGATTATGGTAATCTTGCCATTGTGTCGCTGCAGCTGCAGCATTGTAGGCCTAATCTGGCGCTACAATAGAACGGCCGACAAACGCAAATTGGTGCATTTTGACAGACAGACGGACAGACGGACGGACGGACCTGAAACACAACCTCGTTCTACGTGTACCGCGGACGGTCGTTAATAGGACACTCGAGATGTCATCAATCTGAATTGAACGCGAGACTCAGACGCCTGCAGACTGCACACAGTGGACGTTCGTCGTATCAACCACGACGTCTAACTTCTGCTGGCCACAGAATAACCTTCAGCAATACTGTCGTCGGCAGTGTTACGTAAGCAGTTTTTGTGTGGTTGTTGGTCTCGTGAATAGTTGGGACGTGCAGCTGCACGGATAATCTAACATCGCGGTTGGTGACAGAGTTGATGAAATGATGGATGTGTGTAACGACTAGCCAGTCAGCTGCAGCAGCAGCAGCAGCAGCTCCGCGGCACAATCATTGGACTCCGCAGTCAGCACCAGCCCACCAGTAAGCTCCATGAAAACCGCGCTGTCTGGACTAGTGCAGGCTATCACAATAGTGCACTCGGTGTCTGGGATGCACTGTCTGTTGCGCACGGCAGTGGACACGGACACTGTTGTACGGCAATCCTGGAGCACGAGTTGTACACGTTGTGTGGCAATCATTGGACTCTTCAGTCAGCGCTCTCTCGTTGCGCCATCTGCTCGGCGGCGGCGGCGGCGGCTGCGTGTTACATGCATTACTCGACTGCGAGGAGGACCGTCCTTGAAGAGCCACGGACCGAATGACATGAGTACTTATACGTGTGACAGACTGGGAGTTTCGCATTATTGCGACGACCAGTGCGTGAGACGACGAAGAGACCATCTTCTGTTCAGTATTATCTCCTTAATTTCCAGTAGTCTTCTTGCCTCCATTGTATAATCCTTCATTACAATATCACTCCGTTGTTGTTTCACGAGCATGTTTTTCATAACCTGTATTGTATTTTATCGTACTTTATTGCCTGGAACTTGTATATTGTACTGCATATTTTAAGATTGTGTAATCTAGCGGTAATTTCGCTATTGAAAGAATGAAACTTACTTACTTACTATGCGGTTGATAGCAAACAACAGAGCACTTATAGTACGACGGAGAAGACACACTTTCATACGTGTATGTGCACGTAGATATTACAAAACGCATCAGCGGCCGTACTATATGACCGCATTACGCGTCTTGCACGTCTGTTTGCCCGTGTGTCCCGTTTTTTCCTCGTCTGGTGTTTTGTTTTTATCGTCTACCTTATGTAACCGGTCGTTTAGTATTTGCATTGTTTGTACTGTGGTGCCTGTAAGTGCCACTGGCCTTGGCATTGTACTTGGTGTTTCCAAGTTTCAATTAAAAAAAAATAACTGGGAAACGAAAAGACAGAAAACCAACATTGGTGTGAACGCTGCTTAGTGCAGGAGCAACAGGTGTGCCAATGTCCAGTTTAAAAGGTCACTGATCAAGATCACTGGACGTCAATAACGCCAAGAAAATGGTGCATGTCTCGCATAACCACGACTTGTGCGGCATGACCTAATGTACTGTCAACGAGCCTGAGACGCTATGAAAGTGGACGGTTGGCCGTATATCATGTCGTCACTCAGCGCCGACTTGTCGGCTATGTATGCAAGGCTGCAGCTTGAAGATTGCGCGTCAAAGTTCGCGGCAGCGCAGCGACACTTGGCTTAGCCATCGACACAGTACGCTAACGTGACAGTCCAGACTGAACTTACGTGATTGTGAACTCCAGATATACGGTGATATTTGAGACCCGGAATTTTATTAGTAGATACCAACTTTATAAGTGAGATCGGGAAGAAAATGCTGAAAAGACAACGATATAAATATCTGTTTATATAACTTCAAGCAGAATAGTTCAGGACCGCAGTGAGTAGGGCGACATCTAGCGATCCCTCATCGTGAAGGACACGCTGTCAACGGCTTGGTGCCGTATCCTATAGTTATCGTCTTGTTCAATGTCTCAGAGCCCCGGCCGGGTTGCGAGACGTCTTAAGCCAGTGCGATTGATTGATTGATTGATTGATGGCCATATCTTCTGTTGCAGAACGGTGAACAATACACAGACGCATGTAATCCGGTTTTCCGCCAGCACCTCTCAAGCTATATGCACTGTGGCTCTATACTAATCCGCGTATTATCACTATTACTACACTATTATTATTGTTGCTATTACTATGCGGCTGTCCTTAATATTCCGCATTACAGGTATTGCTCGTCTGTCTGTCTGGCCGTCCGTCCATACGTCCGTCTGTTCCGTGCGGGTTCCTAACTCAAAAACAAAAAGGCTTAGAAAACCGAAAATTACTGCGAACGTTCAGTATGACATGTTAGCCAGCGTTTGAAATTTTCAGCGTAAAAGGTCATAGGTCAAGGTCACCGGAGGTCAAACGCCGTATATCTCGCGTCGATGTTCTTTAGGCAGGCTCACGGCGCCGCGAGCCAGCCTATATATGTGGCATATTAGGTGCAGCGCTTAGCAGGCAATGTAAAAGTGGACATTCAGTTGAAATTTAAAATAAACTCGAGGCTAAGTACTGTCCGCGGGTAGCCGCAGTATCACGCAAACAGGAAAACACCAAAAAACAATGTGACCTTGACCTTTAACCGATGGCCTTGAAATTCAATAGGATTCCAGAGGTTGTCAAGGTACACGTGCGTGCAAAATTGCATCAAGTTAAGTGCAGCGGTTCATCAGTTATCAACAGTGCATTTCGTACAACTGTGGACTTTGATCGTGAATATATCTGGAACGGACCAAACAATCAACAAGCGGAAAACGGCTTTATGACCGACGATTTCTTGCACGTTCGACAAAAAACAACTTGGTGAACTTTGGTCCACTGACGAAAAAATGACCTTGACCTTTGGCCCATGACCTTGAAATTCAATAGGGTTCGTGGGGTTGTCAATGTACAAGTTTGTGCAAAAATTCATCAAGCTGAGTGTAGCGGTTCGTGAGTTATCGTGCTAACAGGGAAAAAACTCCCGACGAAAACAATACAGTCCGTCGCTACCGCGTTTAAGTGCTGTATAATATAGGTAGGTAGACGGTCGCCATTTTGTCAATATTAGTCGTTCTTTCAGTCAGACGTTTCAGCTGCTTTAGTTGAAAACGCCACTTAATGTCTCCGGACCTGCCTGCGCGGCATCAACGCTACTACTCGTATAGGCAGTTCTGCCTCTTCGCGCAGCCGCGTTTGTTTCATAGAAATACATGTCGGCCGAGTGGCGACATATTGTGCGGCCGCCCGCCTGACCTTTGATCGTTTGAATTAGAATTATAGTAGATCTGTTCCGGTTAATTCTGCCCTGGGGAACGTTGGCGTCAATTTTGGTTTTCCTGCGCTTCTTTGTTATTCGACTGATGAGCCCGGGCGGACGGACGGACAGACGGCCAAGACACGTTGTGCAGCCTATTGGGATGGCCGCATAATAATCTTCCTCTCTACGATGCTTGGCGGCTTGGTGGCGTCGCGCAGCAGGACATTCTTGTTTATTTGGCCTCTGACATTTTCTGCGTGTTTTAAGTCAGTCTCGCTTAGTATACGGTCGAAGCTTAAACACTGTGCAAAAATTTAATTAACTTTTTATTAACTAATCTATTGATCAGCATTTATTTATTTATTTGTTATAAGATCGTACAGGTGAAAGAAAGTGAAAAATTGAAAATCTCTATCCTGTCGAATAATACTTGCGGTAGCGACATGAAAAGTCAAACGGAAAAAATTGCAGAGACTGTCTACGTGGATTGACGTCATGACGCGTGAGTCGCGACTACGGTTGATGTGAAAATCACACAGGCCTACTGTACAGGTTGTTCTAATAATGACTATGTGTCCGGCGTTCTTGTGTCCATGCCACTCCAGGCCCCAGGCCAGCTGTCATAACGGTCGACCTAACATCCGCCTGTCTGCTTAACATAGAAGATAGCCACGTGACAGGAAATGATGAATGACGTCAGCGACGCACAGCAGGACGGGAAGGTGCAGTGCGCGCCCAATATCCCGCAACGTTGGATCGATAACACATTTTTCTTCGTCGTTCGCCGACAACGCATTTTGCAAATAAACTCGGTAATATTTACGGTTCGGGAGACCGTTCCGGAACAGTTCATCGAACTGCGAAGTAAAACGATCCATCTAAACCACGGCACGTCTCCAACCGGCCCGGCGTTGCGTTTCAGTCCCGAGCACGGATAGCAAGCAGCTCATGCATGAAACGACACTGGCGACTGGTGTCGTCGAAAATGCGCGCTGTTTCCCGTTCAGTCGATTGGCTTATATGTGCCGACTCCACTGCTTCGACGTGTTGTGAACTTGTTGTAGACCATACGACAACTTGCTGTACAGGACAGTGGCGTCGCCAGGATTCGGTATTTCCAATTGAGGCCGACGCCGTTGGAATAGCAGAGATGGGTGAACCGCTGTCGTTGTCATTCGTCTTGTCGGCAGTTCCAAATGGCCCCATTGTTGTGTATAGGCTTCTTCTGTCGTCATCAATGTGGCATTAAAATCGCCGATCAATAGCTTGATATTGTAGCTTGGCGTAGTAATTGTAGCTCTTCGTTGAATTGGTCTTTCACTTCCACCGTGTCTGCATCTGTTGGTGCATAGACTTGCACAACGGTGACCTTGGCGTGTCTGGTACAAAGTCTTTGCAGTAATGATACGTTCATTGACTGGTTTCCAACCGATCAGCGCCCTCCTGGCTTCTTTGTTCAGCAGGATGCCGACGCCTTGGTAATGGTGTTCTTCTCTACCGAGGGGACGTGAAACAGAGCGAAAACAATTTAGGGGTGACTCAAAAATATATAGAAATATTACGAGTTCGTGCGGCTCTAAAGTGGCCTTAAAGATTAAAGAGTTGGAAGTCGAGGTGACACGTGCCCCATTAGCTGGCGACGCCAATGTTTTAGAATTAACACGCTGCTTGTTGTACCGATACCCAGGCCAACTCAGCCTGGCCATCCCTCTGCCGGTAGGCAAAATGAGTACTGGCGATGATTACGGCCATCGCCGGGGAAGAAACGGCGAGTTCTGCGTAACAGTATAGGCCCTGTTACCAGGACTGCTGACATACTGACCCAGTCCGTTATCTGGCGGACTTGGGCTGTATGCTAGCTTAATTGGGTTTAACCC
>Ga0209052_1000809_pt1 | contig 10655 bp, 12 predicted proteins | sample WorMetHEROISLAND_2_FD_187409 | JGI IMG/M metagenome (GOLD analysis project Ga0209052, IMG submission 187409) | Marine gutless worms symbiont microbial communities from Max Planck institute for Marine Microbiology, Germany - Olavius sp. 4 HERON... | ecosystem: Host-associated > Annelida >...
CATCCAGTCGTATTTTGGAAAGAAAATTTTCCCACAGGCATCTCACAAAACCAGTCTTTTCCTCGGAAAGTCAGCCACTAACCTTTCAGCACCGCGTCGTTTTTTCAACTCTGAACATTTTAATTAAACCACGATCTTCTCTTGGCACATTTCTGTAAGTTGCGTGGAAAACGTGGATCTGTGACAGCACACTAACAAGAAATCTGAGCTAATGCTCATGAGACGCGCCACACCATCAGTTTAATTTCGTACGCAGGTTGTCTTGGTCTATCTCCAGTATATTTCAGCAAAAAATTCACTCTAAGTGTGCGTCGCAGCCTAAAATAGCAAAAAATCACTTAAAACTCATATTTTTGGTGTTCAAGGTCGTTAAAGGTCATCGATGTTGGTATGCCCGGAAAGATCGTCAGCATGCAGTGCTTGTTATGATACGCAGCAAGTCTGTGTCTATCTGCAACCATTCTCGTGCTAGATTAGTCGACAGTAGCAGAAATCGCACGTTTTGAAGGGGGTACCCAAATTTGATGCGTTCGTACGGAGGACTCCTTGAACCTATGGAGTCGAAACTTGCACTATTGAAATCAACGTTTAATGCTGAACATTCCATTTGCGGGTTGTCTTGGTCTATCTCCAGTGATTTCGACGAAGTTCACTCTTGACATGTGTGTGGCAGCCACAAATCGCGAAAAAAAATCACTAAAAACCCCTATTTTGGGGTTCAAGGTCGTTCAAGGTCATCGATGCTGGTATCCCCAGAAAGCTCGTCAGCAGTGCTTGCTATGATGCGCAGCAAGTCTGTGTCTATCTGCAACCGTTCTCTTGCTAGATTGGACGACAATAGCAGAAACCGCGAGTTTTGAAGGGGTACCCAAATTTGATGCATTTATAGGGAGAACTGGAGAACTCCTTGAACCTAGGGGGTCGAACCTCACACTGTTGAAATCAACGTTTAATGTGGAACATTTCGTACGCAGGTTGTCCTAGTCTATCTTGAATGGTTTCGGCGCAATTCACTCTTAAAATGTGTATTGCAGTCAAAAATCGCTAAAAATTCACTAAAAACCCCTATTTTGGGGGTTCAAGGTCGTTCAAGGTCATCGATGTCGGTACCGCTGGAAAGCTCGTCGGCAGTGCTTGTTATGATGATCAGAAAGTCTGTGTCTATCTGCAACCGTTTTCACGCTACATGAGCCAATAGTGGCAAATAACGATTTCAAGGGGGGTACCCCTGTTTGATGTCCTCGTTCGAGGGGAATCTCCTCACCCAGTGGCACCAAATTACCTCGTAAGATACTAGAGAGTCTAGGCTATCATATGGTGAAGACCCGGAGTCTCTATCTCACCTGGGCTTGAATCCGTCCCGGGTCATGACAGACGGACAGACAGACAGAATTCCCATAGCTAATACGCGCTCTCAGCAGTACCTGCCGGTACAGCTGTCGCGCGTAGAGAACAAATGAAAATCTCGTGAACATAAAGACGGATTCCTATTGTATTTAGCGTGACCAGATGAGACGTCACATTGAGTGCGTAAAATTTCACGTAGCAATCGTTTCGAACTAAGCCGAAGCAGAAAGTTGACAGCAAAAAATCAACATGGTCAAACGTCAAAAAACTCCGTGCAGAGAATGACGCTTAACATCTCGCGTAAATGTTTACTTACTGTTGTTACCGATGAGTCTGCCAATGCAACAGCTTGGAAAACTGACAACATTTGAGGAAATACGGGCAAGAGCATGGTGTTTTTTGGACTCGGGTGTAGTGCGTAAGACTTATAGGACCTTTGTCTTGATCTTCTGCAGCAGCGCCTCGAGGCTGTCGGCCGGATACAGTTCCGGCACCGGCGGCTTGTCGTTGGTCGTCCGCAGCTCCTTGAGTCGCACCAGGAACCGGAAGTCGGGCGGCGGTGTCGGCTCGACGACGTCGAGGAAGGCGAAGTAGTCGACGCCGACGTCGTTGCCGAAGCGCGACTCGAGCGCCTGCATCTCTGCCTCGGCGCAGTGCAGCTCGGCTACCGTCAGACCGGCACGGAAGCGCGCCCGCGACAGGTGCCCGTTGTTGTGCGGATCGAGCGACTTGAGGAACGGCCGCACGAGGGCGCGACGCTCGGCGACGTACGCCGCCAGTCGGGCCAGCGTCCGGTCGGTGAAGTCGCGCTGCGGCCCGTCGGCGAAGCGCCAGTCCATCGTGCCCGGCTTCGGCGCCTCGTAGATGGAGCTCGGTGGCACCTGCGCCGACGGCGAGTACTCGAGGTTCGGCAGGGTGAATACGCTCTCCATGTCGGCAGCGAAGCGCGTCCACGCCACCTTCCGCTGCGGGTCGTCTCCCGGCACCTCGTAGACGTTGCAGAGCGTCGCCAGCTGCGCGGCGGTGAGGTGATGTTGACCGAGCGAGCTGAGGCCCATGTAACTGAGGCCGCGCTCGAACTGTGCCCGGGACACGGCGCCGCTGTTGAGTGGGTCGAAGTCGGCGAAGTACTGTTTGACGCGGATCCGGTTGACGAGGACGTGATGACGCAGTCGCTGCATCAGAGCCGGAACGTCCACTTCTTCGTCGGCCTTTACCTCGCATTCAACCTGCAACCACACCGCACCGTATCATCGTCATCATAATCGTAAATGTTGTACTGAGTGCCCTAGCTGCAGCAGTGAGACCGATAGTGCATTACAGTGTCTAGATGATTTCCGAAAACCAATATGTCTTTACAGCTTTGCGAAAAGCCGGAGCAGAATGAAAGGTACTGATGTGAGGAGGAATCTGGTTTCAGACACTTGGACCGCAGACGAAGAAGGCGCGATTTCCGAACTGGGTCCGTGTCGTCACGACAACAGGCTACAGGTGCGTTGGTCGTACAGGAACGTAGCTGGTGACGACCAGATTCTTCACAGACAGCGCCGTCCTGCGTTACAAAAGTTGGCGGAGGGCAGAAAGTTGCAATTTTCCGACAGCGGAGATTACGGGTGCTCAAAATTTCCCTATTCCCCAAAATGGGGGATTTCCAGCCCCAAATGTAGAATTTTGGGAGGAAACGCTTTGGACAATTTTTCAAGAGGCCAAAATTTACGAGTGGGGTAGTTTTTTCCCTCCCCCGCCACGACCACAGGCACTGAGTGGCAAACAAAACAAACTGATCGTGATCACAATCCGTTTTCTGACATAAGCTGATGATGCTTATAACTGAAGGGCACATGACTTTCAAGATAAGTTACGAAGAAATTAATATATCACAAAAAGGTAAAATAAGTGGAAATAATATTTGAACAAATTACGGTAAATAAGTTTACACAAAACAAACTGAAACACAATCCATTCAGATAAACAGTAAGAACGTAAATAAGATATATGTATATATATAAAGTTAAAATTAAAGAAAGCCAAAATAAAAAACGTGACGAACGGTCATAATAATTATGTGCACATTATACACAAAATCAAGTAGAAAAGTTAAAACCGATTGTGTCAGACAAAGATTTCAACATTCGCTCTCGATTACCGAATGCTGTCTGGCAGTCAACAAAATAAACACTAGCAATAGCATACAGTATACACTAAGGGTACCCACATTGATTCAAGAGTACACTGAAAATAACGAAAGATAAAATATGATCGTCAAGCCTTGTTCAAGGCTAAGTACTGTCCGCGGGTAGCCGCAGCATCACGCACACAAAAAATACAAAAATATGTGACCTTGACCTTTGACCGATGACCTTGCAATTGAATGAAATTCTAGAGATTGTGCATGCGAAATTTCATCTAGCTAAGTGCACCGGTTCATGAGTTATCAACAGTGCCCTAGATTTCGGACTACTCTAGATTCGATCGCGAATATCTCTGGAACGGATAAAGCAATCGACAAGCGGTAAACGGCGTTATCAACCACGATTTTTCCCATGTTCGATGAAAACAATCTAATAAAAAAGTAAAGTAAAGTTAGGTTATATTATAGTGCGCTCTAAAGCTTAGCTTAGAGCTTAGCTTAATCTAGCGCACTTAATAAACTTTGGTCCACTAACGAAAAAATAACCTTGACGTTGACCCATGACGTTGAAATTACAGATTTCTAGAGGCGACCGAGATACGTGCTCACGCAAAATTTCATAAAGCTAAGTGCATCGGTTCATGCGTTATCGTGTCCACAAACGTTTTTGCCCTATCCCGCAATGGTGTAAAATTCGAAAATCCGGTCCCGTGACCTTGACTTTTGACCTATGACCTTGAAATTCTGTGTGTTTTAACCGGCTTCTATCGGTTATCAAGGTAAGCTTACACGTTCGTGCACAATTTCATCAAGCTAAGTTCAGCGGTCCATGGATTATCGTTAGGCTCCGAAGGATTTTGCAGCCAAAATGCCATTTTTTGTTCGTCAAAAAGTGCACATTTCGTCAAAACTTTTGCCACAAATCCCGAATTTCGCCAGTTTTTCGCCATCGAAAATGAGGCCCTTTCAGCAGTGTATAACTGTTACTGCTGTGAACTTATTCTATGAAGTCTTGCCAAAACATTTCGGGGCTTTTTCGCTTCTATTTTTTTTCAAGAGAAAAAAACAGGTGACTGCTGAATATTGGGTATCCTGAACAGTTGCTCTTTTTGCTTGGAATCACACTGTGAGTCGGCAGATCATTAATCATTATATTCTAGAATGTCACATGGTTAAACTTATGACTTAATGCTTTCTCGAAATCTCCGCCAGACTCAGCCGCCATTTTTCGTTCGTCAAAAAGTGCAAATTTCGTCAAACATTGTGCCACCAATCCCGAATTTTGCCAATTTAGTCAATTTTTCGTCAAAAATCAATATTTTCGTCACGACGGCCAGTTTACGTCATTTCGTCAGTTTTTCGTCAAAAAAAATCCTTTGCAGCCTAATTATCGTGAGCACAGAAAATAAAACCTCCAACGAAAACAATAGGCCTACTGTCCGTCGGCACCGCGAACAGCAACCATAAATTACGAAAAGGCGCGCGGCTGCAACCTTTGGGCATGCGGGCGGACAGTCGTAGTCCTTGAGTCGGTCGACGGTGTAGTTGACGAACAGCTTGTCGACGCACTGCACGAACGCCGGGTAGTTGATGTCGCCGCTGCGCGCGTCGGCAAACTTGCGGCTCAGTAGCCGCATGTCCTCCGCGTTGACGCAGACCTTGAGCATCGTCAGTATGCGAGCGAACTGCGACGGCGTCACGATGCGAGTGTATGCTCGGCTGCGGTCGAAGTCTTTGAACAGTTGATACATCTCGACCCGACGCGTCTCAACCTGACGCCAGTCGACACAGACAGCGCACGGTTGGTTCCGTGGCGTAGCGGCAACGCGTTGTGTCGAATCAACAAAGTTACTCTACGGCCGGCCCGGTTAGTACTTGGATGGGTGACTGTCTGCGGGCACGTAAACCATCTTGGTCGAAGCCAGCCAGTTAGGTCGACTCAGCCTTCAACCCTCCGTGGGATGGTAAAAGAGTATCAGCTTTCGGACTGAGTAGTAATAAATGGCGATGGTGAACGTAGAACCAACTCAATTGTGACGAGTGCATACCGCATCATGACAGGTCACAGGAGTTAAACGTTTAGATAAAGTGCGTAATAACACAGTCTCCAGGAATGAGCTCATACACGCAGTACATGATCGACAACTACGCTTCCTTGGTCACATGCTCCGAAACACACACTCTCCACATGCAGGTACCTATGCACTATATCAGCCAACTCACGACACAACAAGACGCGGCCGTCCTCGACTAAACTACATGGACTATATCGAGAGGCTGACTGGAATGAAGACCAATGAACTTGTGGAGGTCACAAGACCGTGAAGCCTGGCGTGAACTTGTGGTCGCGTGTGTTGATCTACAACCGCCCGACTGGACAGAGAGAGAGAGAGAGAGAGAGAGAGAAAGAGGTGAATGTAGCCACTACAGCTGCCTATAGGCGGATCTGAATTGATTGGCTCAGGCTGATCGGCTTGGTTACAAAGGTCCGCGGCCATCTGGCGCTGCGTGCTACATTCGTCAGATGAACCGGGTGAACTCTCGCAGTGGCAGTGCACTGCTACGATGACAGCACCGTAAACATTGTCGTGGCTATTACTGTCACTATTACTTCACAGATCAATCAGTCGATCATCAATCATTTAATTTGCGAAATGTGATGCAGATAACACACAGTACACTGACGCGGTAATGTGGCGGGAACGACCAGGCAAATTGCACTTACGGTTGTCCTAAATAAAACCTAATACATTGCGTGACACAAGATTAAAAAACAAAGTGAGAAAAATGGATACACTGACACAAACACAAAAGGGAAAAAGTAGCCTAAAGTATGATAGGGGCCTAAAATGCAAACTTTCAACATCGTTTTTCTCAAAACTATAAAAACGACGCTGTGCACCTTTGCCACTTAACCGGCGATCGATATACGTTGTGGAACTTGTACTGGGTGAGGCCCGGCCCCAATCAGTAATATCCATGTCGACAACGCCAAACAGAAAATAAGCGTGAATTGTCACGACGAATCACGAGCGTCTTTTTCGTTCTCATCGGCATTTGTTTAGGACGTTTCCGTTCGTAATTCGTCTTGCTACGATATGCTGTCTGTATTCTCGACGAAACAGACAACAGTCGCTTGACTGCGGCGCCAACTGAGTTTAGACACGCAACCAGAAATTGTCCGAATATACAGATATCTATTTCTCGTCCGAGAATTCAGTAATAATTGCGCCCGTATAATACAGGACTGATTGTGGGAAGTTTGTGATACGGAAATGTCTGTTAAAAGGACATAAATGAAGCCAGGCGCATTGGACGACAGTTGAAACAGAAAGAGCCAGAATCACGAACCAGACGGAATTACAAGATAGACAGTGGATAGTTAACAAACGAAAACAGACATAGAAAACTTAGAAAAAGATCTATAATATTTACGTGACCCCTTATATGGAATCAATTAAACCCAGATTTTTATATTTTGCCCTCTGTGGGTAGTTTTAACTTCAACTATAAAACGTTCTTGATATCTGTACACATAATTTATATCAGTAACTGAGTACGCTTACCTTGTATGGTTATGGTTAGCCTACGCTTGTGTTTGTATTTGATTGATTGATAATATATAAACAGTAAAATTGTTACATTGGAAAAGGGGGCAGTAATTTAACGCTCTTTCGCTACTCGCTGTTGTACTGCTTACCTTATCTATAAGTGTTCATGTGTGACTTTTTTTCCCTTTTGCATTTGTTAGTTAAGTTTTCTTGCGCTCATTAGTTAAGTTCCTTGTATGTGCATGACACGGTTCAGTACATGATTGACTGCTAGTTACTTGTTGTCGGATGACGCCGAGGACCTCATCAGCTCGTCGCTCCTCGTCCTCGGTGAGTATCGGCAGAACTCGACCGAGCGCTCCGGTCGGTGGTCGAGCCACGGACTGGGTCGGCTTCTTGTCGAGGTGTGGAATGTTGAAGGCGTTCTCGAGCATCGCGCAGAACTCGACGTAGTCGACGCTGCCGTCCGGACAGCGGTAGAAGCCGACGATTCGCTCGCCTTCGCCGGGCACCAGCTGCGCCTCGCTGCCGACGGCCAGCTTCAGTGCGGTCAGGAACTGTCGCTCGGTGATGCGTCCGCAGCGCAGTCGATCGTAGTCCTTGAAGAACTCCGTCGACCTGATCCCAGCACGATACACCGCAACCTGATACAGATACAAACATCATCATCATCATCATCATCGTCGTCATCATTAAGCGACTTCACTTTTTGACTTGACTATAGTTTAGCCGACTTGACTTAAGTTAAGTCGACTAAAGTACCTACTTAAGTATCTACTTTAGTCAAGTTAATTGGGCTAAACTTGGTCTAAGTAGGTACTTAGACCGAAGTGAATTGACTTGACTATAGTTTAGTCGGCTAAACTATAGTCGACTCAAAAAGTGAAGTCGCCCAAAGCTGTCCAATGCACAGAATATAAAGTCACGTGACGCAATAGATATTTGAAAAAAATTATACTCTAGAAAACTAGAACAAAATCAATCGAAACACATAACGACTGACTCTGAAGTAAATTAAAGTCAGCTGCATCGAGAGCGCAAGTCTAAAGTTATAATACGCAAGAACTGAAATCAGTAGACTCGGGAAGGCTATTCCGACGATTTATTACTCTTTCACTGAAAATGAAACAGAAGACACGCTGAAACTGATCGCTGCAACCAGACGGTGTTTGACTGTTGCGCATCCGGCTCAATAATAACAAGTAATGTCAACCCATATTCTGGATAGATCACCTGGTGTCGTGTCTTGGAACGAGGCACGGATCTGGAGCCTGAGAATCAATTGGAGTGGTCCTGTATTGGAGACCCCGTGGGGCGGCCCTTGCCTATCCATCCGGGCAGGGCATTAAAAACGCCCCAGTTACAACACAAAATATGGTAAAAGAAAGTTCATACAAACGATTATGGCGCAAGTAGTTAGCAAGTGTACATTATAGTATAATGTTAAACGGTGTAATCGGAGACTGTCGGTGAGTGAACAGACCCGGATGCGGTCCATGATGTCCTGCAGTGGCTCATCGTCTCGCATTCTGCGCGGTAGATAGTCGCTCATGTCACGCACCACCTCGAACTGGGTCCGCTTCTCGGCGTCCATCAGCTCACCGAGGGCGTCGAGGTCGTTGGACAGGTTCATGTAGTTGACGAGGCCGGGCCGCTCGGGGTCGCGGTACTTCTGGACGAGCAGGGCGACGTCCTCCTCGACGACGCTGAGCGGCTTGGGCAGGGCGCGGTAGAACTGGGACTCGTGGATGACGCCGAGGCTGTGGAAGTCGTACTCGGAGAGCAGCTGGCGGGCGTCGATGCCGCGCCACGCGTAGTAGCGCTGCAGGCGCCGCAGCAGCGGCTCCATGCGGCCCTCCTCGTCCTCCACGTCCAGCGGACGCAGCGACCGACGAGTGCCAAGCAGCTCCTGCGCTTCCACCTGCAACCGACCACCGACATATTGCATACACCTGCCACCGTACACCGCTCAATATCATCATTGTGTGGCTCAATGGCTCAGTGGTTAACGCACTCGGAATTCGAACTCGGTGACCCCGGTCCGATTCCCGGGTCGCGCCACTATTCCATTGGGTAGCAATGTAATGACCGTTTCCGCTGAACACAAATATTGCGATGATTCAACTGTAGAGTGCACTAATACACGAGAGAAATTATATACTAAGGCATCATTTTTTCGTATTTTTCACACTTAGGCAAGTTGTTTACTCACATTGCCTCACCAGTTTGTCAGCTCCAAGAAACTTGAGTACAAAAAGGGAGTTTTCGGCGCCTAAGTGGTTATGGTTATTAAGTGTGCTAGATTAAGCTAAGTTTAAGCTAAGCTTTAGATCGCACTATAATATAACCTAACTTTACTTTACTTTACTTCATCATGTTTGTTTTCAAAAAAAACAATCACAACCAAATCAATATAGTACATTCCGGAGGCTGCCAGAGAAGCAAAAAACTCACTAATGACTGGCCGCCTGTGTAACCAAATTATTCAATATTCAATCTATAGAAAAATAAACAGTGAACAGACTACAGAGATAGTGCAAGCCAGCGATATTTTAGTAACTAAAACTAAAACTAAAACTAAAACTAAAACTAATCAAATTAGTTAAACTAAAACTAAATCTTTTTCAAAAACTAAAATATCACTGGTGCAAGCGCAGCACAGTGCAACATCACAACTCAATATGTCATACAATGCAATGGAATATTGCCTAATACAGATAGCTAAGCAACCATTAAACAATTTAATAACTTCATAATGGGTCACACATAGAAATACCTCAATCTTTTTAAAAAGATTCAACTAAAGAAATATCAATGAGATTATTTGGTAGTCTATTCCAGAGTGGACATCCTTTATATTTAGTAAGCGGTCTTCAGTGCAACCGTGGGCCACAAAAAAACGTGCCACCAAACTTTTGTCCGTATATATTAGCCAAATTTTGACAGATTTCCAACAATCTTTCACTGGCGCACTCTCCGGAAAATTCGCAATGACGTCGTTATTAAATATCTCACCACACCTGACCTGCGTCGCGCGTTCACGCTGGATAGCCTTCGGGCGCAGACAGTACGGTCGTCTCCCCCCAAGTCATGTCAAGATGTTGTGAGTTCGTTGCAGGCTGTTGATTGTTGTGGACGTGTTGTATGCGAGTTGCCGTCGATCTGTTATGCAGTGGCGTAGTCAGGATTTTGTCTTACGTCTGCGGTTTATTCAGAGAGAGTTTGCACCAGATTCAAAAGACCAAACCCATTGGCAGGAAGGCCGTGCAAGTCCTCACGTCAAACGGCGCGTTGATTCCTTCGGTCGTTTTTTGCGCAATGAACTCTGTGATTGACGCGCAGACAGACGGGCCACGCTACGTTGAAAACCGTAGCACTATGAGGCTTGAGTGATGCCGCCTAAAACTCGACCATTGCCACTAAGCTAGAAACTGAACGGTCACAATCACATTATCAATTCGACGCCGTAGTCATAGAATGACCGTTTCCGCTAAACACAAATATTGCCATGGTTCAACTGTATAGTGCGCTAAAACACGAGAGAAATTTTGTACTGACTACTGACTCAGTACTGAGGCATAATTTTTAGTATTTTTTACACAGAACTTTTCTTTTCTGTGTAAAAA
>Ga0209052_1000810_pt1 | contig 10655 bp, 9 predicted proteins | sample WorMetHEROISLAND_2_FD_187409 | JGI IMG/M metagenome (GOLD analysis project Ga0209052, IMG submission 187409) | Marine gutless worms symbiont microbial communities from Max Planck institute for Marine Microbiology, Germany - Olavius sp. 4 HERON... | ecosystem: Host-associated > Annelida >...
AGTCACTGGTTCAGGAACTTTAATTCTGTGCAACGTGCAACTCACAATGAAGTTTAAATTGTTTAATGCAACAACAATGCACAACAGCACTGGAAAATGCTAGAAATTTCAAAAAATCCGATTTAAATCAAAAAAATCTGATTTTTTCGATTTTTTTAATTAAAAATCATGATTTTTTTCCAACCCTGGATGAAACACTGTGGTACACAGAAGAATGATATTAAACCAAAGCAGTAATTCAAATCAAGCAAATGCACAGTTCAAACACCAACCGTTCAAATAAATTAACAACTGTCACCGACAATGGTCAGACCAGACCGGCGGATGATATACACAAGTATATACATGTATATACTAATAGAGACTAACTGATTACACGCAGATTGCGACTGACAGAAAGCCGAAGTGTTGTGAGTGATCTTGTAGCAGGACGACACGCAACAGATGCAGGAAATCACAGCAGCGGCGGCAGCAGCACGTGATGGAAAATAAACACAGCAGATGACAGACTGACACCGTTCATACAGACTTGCCAACACTGCTTTTCAGGACTTTCAGCATACAGAAAAGCAAAGTTTGGACGGTTTCCAGGACCCAAATACTCTTTACTAGATACCAAAGATGGCCAACTTTTCCAAGTCGGGTTTAGTTCACCGATAAAATCAGCCAACATACTCAGTGAACACAGCTGATGTTATCGATCATACGACACTGACTAACACTGTTTTAACATATTAATGGACTAAGAACAGACAAACTCAGTTCTTTTACTTAGCTGAGTGATCATAAACAATTAACCTTAGCAAAAATTCTAGGACTCCATAATATTTTTTCAGCACTCTTCCAGGACCATGGCCTTATTCCAGGCCTAGAAACTTTAAATGCCACAATTTTCCAGACTCTGTACAAACCCAGGACAGACAGAAAATCTGCCGGGCCAACGGCGACAGAATACATCAGACATGTATGTAATGCTGTCACTGATGAAGCAGATATGCTGTGTCCGTGTGCTGCCTGGACAGGCTGAGTCCGTCACAGCTTCTGGCAAGCAGCAGATGGCTTAGATACGTAGTAGACAAAACTTGACATCACAAGATAGTACACTGCCAACAACACAAACAAGATTCACTGCAACGAGTCTACCACATCCTCATCAACAACAACAACAGTGTTCACAAACACGACAAAAGTAAAGTAAAAGTAAAGTTAGGCAATATTATAGTGCGCTCTAAAGCTTAGCTTAGAGCTTAGCTTAATCTAGCACACTTAATCACCATAACCACTTAGGCGCCGAAAACTCCCTCTTGTACCCGAGTTTCTTGGAGCTGAGAAAATGGGGAGGCAATGTGAGTGAACAACTTGCCCAAGGTTGCTACCCAATGGAATAGTGGCACGACCCGGGATTCGAACCGCGGTCGCCGGGTTCTCATTCCAAGTGCACTAACCACTAGACCATGGAGCCACACGGACAAGTATCGTATGGAATCAGTGCGAATCAAAAACATAGTGGTCACAGGCGAAATCGATCTGGCAGCTGGTTACATACCGAGTAAGTAAGTAAGTAAGTAAGTAAATATGTATAGTCCACATTGTTGACAAGAAACCCGCAGAATCTGAGGCATACACGGCCTGGTGTGAAGCAACTTCACTGGTCGAGAACAATGTGTTACCAATTAGCCAAGGATGATAAAAAACATGGTGCAAAGACCGAGAGCTACGATGCTCTGGTTTGGGCAGTAAGAAGAAAATGTACAATCTGTGTAATGTGCTGCTCTGACAATACCCACAAGTTTACTTGCACAGGACCCAGCACAATGCAGAGAGAATTGGAGAGTGTCTGAACGTGAACGCCTCCTACGATAAGAATGACAAAGATATCAGCGAGTGAGAGATTACAGTCTTACTTTCCGCTCGACACATTACAGGTCATTTCATGCAGGAGTCTTTTGAGGCAATCACTTGCACTGATAATGTACAACAGAAATCAACAGCAGACATTAGAGAACTGACATTGTCCGACTTTTTCTCTGGTTTGTCGACGTTGCTGGCCGTTGATGCTGTAGCCTTGGGCTGCCTCAATGACGACTGTGATGGGACTGGGACAGTGGCGGCAGCAGCAGCAGCACTCAGGTCTTCCTCCTGCTGAAGCTTCAATGCCAGGTCATGGCTGCACCACACACACACAGACGTGCCGCAGACATTCAACATCACCGACACTAGCTGTAATTACTACACGGCTACAGACATTAACGACTACTTTCACACGGTCCGTCACTCTGCAACCTATAAAAACGACACAAGCTAGGATCACAAAATCTTTACTGCCAGCTCCCCGAAAAACTCTAGTTGATTATGCATGCCACTCACAAAACATTATAGAAAAAATATGACGACAAGCATCCAAAATCATCTCGACAATCTATTTTTCCACAGGATGTTAACACTTCCATCTCAACAAACTTGATAGAAACACTCGCTAATTGTGTCTTAGTGCATCTCTAGAGCTGATTGCTGAATAACAGAAAAGTTGCTAAACAAGGACAGGTGTGTTCATGGGCAATTACCAGTGTTAGTTTGTACCGAGTAATTAATCATTAATTTTTTAATGCTGACTACTGCAAAATTCTGGATCACTACTAGCCGTAATAATTACTGGGAGGTCACACGAAGACGAAAATTCGTTCGAACTTCCAACATCCCCACAAAACTTGCATCCACTTTTTTTACTAATGGCACAGTTTTCCAGCACTCATGCCATAACTGACGCAAGTATAAAATGAAAGAATTTTCAAATGTAAGCCACTGACAAACAGGGTTGAAACACCCAGGCATATACCAAAAAACCTACCAGGTTTTTTGGGGGTAAACCCACATTATAAAACCCACTAAAAAACCCACCCCAAACTTGATCCAATTTTAGTTTCTTGTTCCACTAATAATAAAATATTTTATTATGGCTAATTAAATTGTAATTAGAGCACTTACAAAAAATTAAGTTGTTCTTAACTAATAAAAAAACTAATCCAATGAAACTCAGTATTTTACACATATTTGATGTGTAGAGTATCTACCTAGCAGTGCTCATTCTAATAACTGAAAAACCACAGAAATCTCACAACCCATCAAGTTGGGCCTTTTTACAAAACCCTGCTTTAACCCTAAGAAGCAATAAAACTCCAAAAAAGTCATCAAATTAAGCTTTTTTAAAAAAACGTTTTATGCAACCCTGCTGACAAACTGTGCATATAGCGTATAGGGGATGGAATGCATGACTCACTCGCTGAGAACAGCAGCCTCAGAGCCGAGCCAAGCATCAGAACCAGTCACTTCACCTTGCTCTTGTTCAAGTGACAACGCCACCAGGTAACTAGCAAGCAATAACATCTAATTAGTCAATAGTCAACAACAATATTCTCACAGCTCATTACAACTGCAACTTCATGATGAAACACAGCCAAGATGATACATTAAATCTGATGAGCACATCTTTTTCAAACTGGAAACAATCTTGCACTGTTTATAAGTGCTGAATATTACATGCTCCTCATATACACACATATGGTTCTAATGCTGACACTGACACTTTTTTGTTTAGACTTCCTACTCCCAACCTTTGCTACTGGTTAGGTTGGTTCAATGAAAGTTATCAGTCCACCACAGCAGAATCGTGTCCACGACATTCTCGACAGATCTTTGGCAAATTTAAACATATTTTCATAACCTTTGGCACAAGTCGTACTGAAAATCCACTTTATTAAAATGTAAAGAAATTTTCTCCTTGTATTGAGACATCACTACCTAGTGTTGACGTACTAATTAGTAATTATGACGTCAGGGAAAATACCGTTTTCACTGTATGTGACGTAAAAAAGCTAACAATGTTCCAGATAATACCTTCAACAAATTCAAATGCACGTTTATAATTTTTGGTAGGCAACATTAGAAAAGTAATATGCAACTGACAGCGTACCAATAGTCCACCTCGCCTAATTAGTGATGCCACATTACCATGAAAAATAAAACACTCTTCATATTCTTACTTAACTCCACACCAAAATAACCAAAAATACAGAAATAGTCTTTTTGGCTTGCAGCTGCTTGAGTTGCCAACAACAGTAGCAAAACTTGCAATTAACCAACTTTGATGCCAAAAACTTCATTCAAACTGTGCATAGCTACGACGCTAACGCATGCTGCAAGACGACGATGCTGCAGCTGCTGCACAATGACGTTCGCGTAGTGCACGAGACAACCACGCTTAATATGGCGAAAAGCAGAACTAGGTCAAATTTTTTTGGGGCAAAACTGTCAAATTTTTAGTGCCATTTTTACAACAATTGTCCTGTTTTTCGTATTGCAAAGGCTCAATTAGATGCCACCTTCTCATGAAAACGGCATTTTCAATGACGTGATGATAACATTAGCAATACTTAGTGATAAGTAAATCTCAAAGGCAAGTTTTAGATGCTTTAGTAATATGTATCATCATAATAATGTGTGCCAAAAATGGTAAAAATAAGTTCAAATCTGTTAAAGTCCTTCAGGAAAAACTGTAGACTCTTTCTCAGGACACAGTGTATATCAGATGCCAATCCTTTCACCAAACCATCACAGCCATAACATTATAAATATTTTATGTAATTTTAAATATGAAGAATATCAGTAACATTTAAAATATTACTGTAATCTATAGTATCATCATCATTATCATCATTATCATAGAGTGGTTTAACGTGGCCTAAAAATAAGCATTATTTCTATGACCATGTTCAGACAAGTAGGTCAGGATGAGCAACAAAACAGGATGGTATTGATCGGTTGGTTGAGCACGGTTTAACGTCCCACTCGACACAGTTTAGGTCATTTTGGAGACAATGTTTTTACAGGTCAGATGACCCAGCCAACAGTGTCAAAGCACTGAAGGAGGGTGGTTAGTTATCCAGATAGCTCTCAATCTCACCAGGCTCATGTCACCATGTTACAATAATACAAGATACATGCACATACAAGACAATGAAAACAAGGAAATAAATCTATGACAGATCACACAAAGAAATCTAAGTACAGTGAGTGAACCGAGTGAGATGAAGCAAAATCTGGTAGACTGGTATTGAGAGACTGCTTGAAGACTGAGAGTGATGGTACAAAGTAACACAGACATAAAAAGTGGCAAGATTTTTGGTCAAAAACTACATAAATTCGGTGACAAGAGATATGACTTGTATCTGAAGACTTCACAGCATCACGTATACTGCAAGATCATGTGATATAGTTACATACTCGTGGTCAATCTGCTCCTTGCTATTGGCCGGCGGTGCAGGGAAAGCCGACGCAGTCGTCACTGCAGCAGCAGCAGGAGCAACTCGCTGGCCCGGCATCTCAGGAAGTCGATATGTGTGGAACGTAGCGTCGACAAAATGTCCATCACCCTCCACGTTTGATAACGTCTCCCAGACAACGTTGGACTCATTGAGAAAGCCTTGGTCGGTAGCAAGAACAAAAAGTTCCGACTGGTAAGTGACAAACAGACAAGCAGACTTCTGTGAATGCACGGAATCACTGCATAATTTGTTACCATAAGTTTAATGACAGAAGTTCAACAGAATGCACAGCAATTTCACAAAACCATTCCTTGAAACACTCAGTAACAAAAGCACCATTATCACTAAATTAAATAGAAAGATTTGCCAGGCTTGACACACTGTCTTTTAGCTAAAAATCAAAAATTACAGCACAGGCAACAATAAGCCAATATTTTCCACATAATAACGTAGCTCTAGTCATACACGTAGACAATACGATAAACACCTAGACACATGTATTTCCATATAATATTTTCACAAAATATAAGTGTAGGTAGCTGGTGAAACATGCTAAGATTAGAAACTTGCCATATATGGGCCAAAATAAGGTAAATTAAATTACGACCACTTTTAAAATAGACAGTAGATTTGGTGCATTTGAAAATTTTGTTTAATGGGTGTTTTATAAATTTTTCAGATTGGTTGATTGATAAACTAACAGGGCCTACAAATTAATAGTGAATGTCCTGAAAGTATTGTGGCTTTTATCGTGTCTTGCTGGGTTACATACACACTCATGCAACAAATTTATATAGTATAGAGGAACAAAAAATTGCTAATGTGCTGCAGTGTTGAATTTGGCAAAGAGCAAACAGTGCAGCTAACCTACCTTGTGTTTGTAGAGAGTGGAGAAGTGGTTGTTGCGGAACAGAACACAGAGCTGTTCCTCCTTCAACGTTGCCGACAGTTCACAGAGACCATGGTAAGTCAGCTGTGAGGCTGACGTGCTCAGAAACTCCTCAGCTACCAATGCTACATACATTCACGACGACTGACCATTCTCACACATTGGATGCTTCTGATTCGTTCACAACATATGGTACTATACAATGTGTTTTGATTGACTGACTGAAATTCCCAAACATTTGCCCAACTCTGCAGTATTCTTCCCCACATGGCAGTGGACAACATAAATAATAACAAAATACAGCAGTAACAGTAGTACAATAATACAAAACAATGCCCTGCAAACATGTGCCATTTAAACTATCAGTAAAATCAATCAAACCAACACAAAAAAATAAAACACAATAATATACTACCTACACATACATAAACACAAACGTAATACTAACTAAGAAAAACCGCACACACACACACACACAATCTAACTATACCAATACAAAACTAAAAGTCTGGTTTAGGCACCTTTTAACCCATCCAGCCAGGAAACGGAGTGGGCCTATTCTACATACTCGGACCCAAAAAAGTAGTACAATTTATATTTCACAAGGTAGAGTAGCGACAAATTTTGGTTTGGTGGGATCTTTGATGACAGTTTTATCGCAAATTTCCCAGAGAGTCTGCCAGTGAAAGAATTCAGAAAATCTGTTGAAAGTTGACAAAGTTATCGATCAAGCTTGGTGTACTACTTTTTTGGGACACAGTGTAGACCATTCCAGATGCAGAAGAATAAACATCACATCAGTAAGAGCACATGATCATAAAACGGAAGAGCTGAAACTGACCCTCAGTAACAAGAGCTTCGTTCTTGGAATTTTTATTTTCAATAATTCTTTCAACGAGCTGGTTATAACTGAATGTGCTGACGGCTTCAGCAGCCGACTTCAAGTTTGGATCAACAAGCCAACCATGCACAAGAGGAATCTCCAACAGATCAAAGACGACACACTCCGGTGTGTACTCAAAGTGGGAAATGCTGCACAACAAAAACACTTCAACGTTCTCTGCATCAGAGATAAAACCTGTAAACCAGAAAAGTACAAAAAATACCAAGCAAATTTGACAGTTCTACAGTGCTTTACACAGGACGAGTGGTACCACAGTCATAAAACAAATTGCCCATTCAGTTTACTCAGTTACACTGTCATCATTAACCATCTGCTTGTTATTTATTAACCTTCTCCAACTACACAAATTCACTGCCTATAAGATGTGGACTAAATGATTAACAATTCGAAACTTGAATCAACATCAAAAGTATAAGTGCATACAAACCCAGCTATTTTTTTTAAATGGAAAAGAGCTCAACTTTCATTATATCTGGTTGAAAAAAATCTGTAGAAGGCCTCCAAAAATGCAACATGTATGGTGGATCATTATAGCTATCTGACTACGGGATGTTGAACAAAAAACATGCACAAACCCAGTAAACTTGACATTGACATCAAGTCCAGTTTGAAGCCGAGGAAATACAGCAATTGCATCATGCATGTTCTGTTCATAGTTCAGTCTTGTCGCTTCAGTTATGTGCTGTGCAACAATTAACACACAAAGCAATACACAATGTTCAAATAATAGTATCAAGTACTGCATACTTCAATTAATTCACTACATTCATAAATGCTTCTGAAATAAAAATAAACTATTTTGATACACACTACACAGTACAATAATAGTTTACTCATAAATAACACATTTTATAACATTTATTTTTGTATATTAGCTAATATATGTATTATATTAGCTAATATACAAAAAAAATCACTACTAAATTAAATCAATCACTATTGAATTCTCCAAAAAAATTATACGAGATTTGATATGAAATACCTGCTATGAATTACAAACAACCCTAAACATTTTAATCAAACAGTCACAATAACGACCCCCTGCATGGGTCCAGGGTGTGTCGGTTTAGAATAGACCCACTCTGTTTCCTGGCCGGATGGCGTAAGAGGCACCTAAACCACACTTTTAGTTTTGTACTGGTATAGTTAGGTTGTGTGTGTATGCGTCTTTTGTTAGTTAGTATTACGTTTGTGTGCATGTGTATATAGGTAGTATATTATTGTATTTTGGGTTTTATGTGTTGGTTTGATTGATTTTGATGTTAATTTTTGTTTTCCATACCAGTGCAAGTGATTGCCTGGAGGACCGTCTCCGAAATGACCTATAATGTGTCGCTCACTCACAATAATGACAACATAAAAACATGCTATTGGTTACAAAATAATAATATAACCAATGTTGTGTTTTTATCGCACTATGTGCTCCAATCCAGTCATTGAACACGTGCATAAAATGAGTATGATGAAGGAATTTATACATACACACTATATACACATCTGTTAAATTAACAAGTAAACGAGAACATTGATAATGAAGTTATTCACATAATACCTTGGGTACGTTGTCAAAGATCCAGTCTGCAATGTAAGCCATGAGCTGGTCGGAGGCAACAAGATCAGTGCTCGATGCAAGCTTGATCTTGCCCTGCAGCAGTAACACATTGACGATGGCAAGCAGAGGACACGGCCCGTTCTGATTCTGCATCACTATCGGCGTCTGAGATCCATGGAACTTTATCCACTTGACATGGTACACATTCTGACCATCGGCAGCACTGGTCGGCGATGCAGAAGCCGCTAAGTCTGTATCGGCTGAGGCTTCCACTGGCTCACTAGAAGCAGCAGCAGCAGCTATGGGGCTATGTTCTCCCAGTGCCGGTGCAGCACTTGGAACGGTACTTGTTACAGTTGAGACGGATATGAGCGCATCACCAGCTGTGCTGTCAGTAACTGCACTGTCACTGGACATGGAATTATGTGCACACAGATTAGCAGCATTCTCCGTCGACTCAACATTACCTACTACATCACTGTAACTAGCTGGAACACTGGCTGATGGCTCTGCAGACAAACTGGAGTCGACCGGACTAGAAACTGCTGAGCAATCTGAAACAATATCAATCACACAATCGCAGTAAATAAAATTGTCAACATGTATATTATAATTACAAGGCAACCATTACCGGAACTGGAAATAAAATTATTGTAATGTAATAGATTGAGTCCAAAAAAATGCTAGCATGTCATAATGACGTGGACATAGAGCCAAATGCAAAAGATATGATACAAAGTTCTGTGATACACAAGCCACGAAGCCATCTTGATGTTTAACTAAACAAGCCAGTAGTCGAGGTGGCTCGCGACGTGCAATGCTGCGTACATACGTGTGACTCAAGCTATCTCGGACAGACACACAGATGGACAGATGGATGGACAGACACTGTGCGACAATAAGGGCTAGCTTAGCTTGTGCGTCGTGAGCCAATACACTGTACAGCTTATTAACTGGTGGTATTCAGAAAATGAAAAATATACAATATACTGAACTGCAGAGCGTTTGCATTATCTATTCTGAGCTTCAAAGATCGCATCACTCAAAAATTTAACAGAGCCATGCTCAGAACGACCTAAGTTCAGAAATTGGATGCTAACACAAAAGTTCCCCATTAGGAAGTTTGAAATAGCGATCTAGGCTTAGGGTTAGAGTAAGCCTTAGGATGGGTGGGGAAGTTTTGCGATAGCGCCCAGAAATTGCCCGTCCGTTTCAAAATTCGGTCAATATAACAGACATTCAATTAACGAAATCTAATAAACCCAACAGTTAAAGCACACCTTTTCTGAGTGGACAATCCACTGTCGTATCGCCTTCGTCACTTCTTAACGCGTCTTGTTCCGATTTGATGCGTTCTAAATCTGCTGATATCGTAGACATCGGCTGAGGCAAATCTGTGATGGCCTTCGCAGACTCCGAACAGCTGCCTACTCCATCGGACACACCTTCCAGTGAAGACGCAGGTCCAAGATTCGTAACGCCTGGTGGCTCATGGACTGGTTCAGAAACCAAATCCGACATATCGACCACACACTCACAGCCACTTCGAACACAACGCTAAAAAGTAACGTTAATTCCAACGAAATGTCGCATCGCACTATTATTCTGTTTTTGTTTACATTAATCTCGTTGACGCTAGGTGTCGCCAAAAACTCTGTCACAGTATCGCATCGTAGTTGAGACGCAGGCTTTTGCTTCGACCGGTGACGGTCACTTCACCTTCGTCAAATATTTGATTATTACTTATTACTTATACTTCAACTTTCAGTCTTGGTAACGTCGTATTTCAATTAGAAAAACCTTTGGTTTAATAAGCTAGCCAAAGGTACCAAAGATCAGCTAATTTGTACTACTGTAGGCCTACGTCGCCGTTATCCATGTAAACTATAAAATATCTATTAGTTACCAGGACTCAGTTCACGTGCTTCTTCCATACTTCTCTCGGTAGATCTTTAGCTCTTTACCTTTACTAATGAACATGACATTTAT